>Ga0310913_10000001_pt1 | contig 123681 bp, 113 predicted proteins | sample GREbulkMGOX082_FD_203447 | JGI IMG/M metagenome (GOLD analysis project Ga0310913, IMG submission 203447) | Lab enrichment of tropical soil microbial communities from Luquillo Experimental Forest, Puerto Rico - GRE.bulkMG.OX082 | ecosystem: Environmental > Terrestrial > Soil > Tropical forest...
CAGGACAAAATGGCTGGCACCGATGCCGATCGGCAGGACGCCAGCCAGAACGAAATGGTGGGCTTTATGTTTCGCTATTTCTGCATCACTCTTGGTTTGCTGCTAGGCCCAAGCATATCTGTGAACACGTCTGGGCTAGCGCTTAAGCTTATCTCGATCACCTCGCCAGTGCCGCCGGGTGGACAAGTTACTTTGGTCATAGCGTCGGAGCCAGCCGCCGTCTGTAGTGGCCGACGGCAAGGGCATTTCGGCCAAGAAATCTCACTGACGACGTCGACGGCCGGGTCGGATGGACGAGTACAATGGTCTTGGCCCATTCGCAGTGGCCAAAAGCCTGTCGGCATTCGAGGCGTTCGCGTTAAGTGTATAAAAGGTACGCGCCAAGGTTCGCTCGATACTGCGTTCGATGTCAGGTAGTGGGCCGCGGGGCAGGCAGATAATCGTGAAGCGCTGAGAATTACGATTCGCTTCGATCGGCCGCCTGTGTCGACCCAAGAGGCGATCAAATAACGCGTTCTCTACCGCAGCGCAGAATGCCTGCTTTTGGCACAAAGCGGACATCGGAACTCACTCAACCAATGTCCGCTTTTGGGGGTAAAGCAGACATCGCAAATTCACACCGTCACGTCCGCTTTTGACCCAAAGCGGACATGAGCGGCTCGGGATTGGTGCCGTGCAAACCGACCCCTAAACCCATTTCGTCAGTTGTAAATCCCTGCTGTAATCATTGATGTGGTTGGCGTGGTTCTAAGCCTTGAGGAAGGGGATGCGACGCCGCGATTTCATCAACGCGATTGCTGTGTCAGCGGCTGGGTGGACGCTCGCCGCCTACGCTCAGCAATCTGAGCGGATGCGGCGCATCGGCGTACTGGCTCCAGCGAATCGTGAAGGCCCGATCCGGCAGGGATTGCGTGAATTAGGGTATGTCGAGGGAAGGAATACCCTCATTGAGTACCGCGTTGCTGATCGAACAGATACACTTGCTCGCGATGCGGCCGAACTCGTCAGTCTGAAAGTCGATGTGATTGTCGCGGGAGGCTCGCAAGCGGTTCGTGCGGTCCGGCAAGCAACCCAAAGCATTCCCATCGTGATGACCGCCAGCAGCGATCCTGTTGGGAGCGGGTTCGTGGCGAGCTTGGCGCGGCCAGGCGGAAACATCACGGGCAACAGCCTTCTATCCCCCGAGTTGAGCGGAAAGCGGCTCCAATTACTCAAGGAAATCATTGATGGTCTTTCGCGTGTGGCGGCTCTATGGAACCCAGACGACCCACCTGCTGTGCTGTCGCTGAAAGAAACTGAGGCCGCAGCGCGCCAGCTGGGCATCGAGGTTGCGCCCATAGAGGCCCGACGCCTGGAAGATTTCGAGACGTCATTTGCGTCTGCAATAAACATTCACGTAGGAGCGCTTGTCGTTCTGTCGGCACCGATCATGACTGTTTACGCTGGCCAAATCGCGCAATTGGCGCGAACGAACGGACAACCGACAATTTCAAATGCCAGCGAGCTTCCCAAAGCTGGGGGTCTGATGTCGTACGGACCAAACATTGATGATCTGTGCCGGAGCGCTGCGATTTATGTGGACAAAATTCTCAAAGGAGCGCGTCCCGCTGATCTTCCCGTGGCGCAGCCGATCAAGTTCGAGTTGGTGCTCAATCTAAAAACCGCAAAGACACTCGGCCTCACCATTCCGCCTGGCATTCTCTCTCCATTGCCGACGAGGTGATCGAATAAAACGGCTGATGTCCGCTATTGGCACAAAGCGGACATCGCAGAGCACTCAACTGATGTCCGCATTCGGGGGTAAAGCAGACATCGGCCGAAGGTGGGTGAATGTCCGCTTTTGACCCAAAGCGGACCATCAGGCGCTAACCTTTGCTGTTACCTGCGACGGGTTCCTTCACCCTTAGCACGGCCCAAACGAGCAGTAGCGCGTAGACCGCGAAGCCGAGGGCGACCGAGGCGAAGAATCCGACCATGCCGAGGTCGAGCCAGTAGACGGAGATGAGCCCGCACGCGACGTTCACGGCGAGACGCACCGCGTTGGCGCCGGCGGCGGCGGCGGCGCGGCCGAGCCCCAGCGAAACGAAGAACAGCCCGCGGCCCACGCCGAAGCAGAGGTACAGCGGCGCGACGATGTGCAGGTAGAGGCCACCGACGCGGAACACGTCGGGATCGTCGCTGAACAAGCCGAGCCACAGGGCCGGGAAGATCGCGACGGTGATCCCGATCGTACCGCACACGGCCGCAATCGTGCTGACACCCGTCAGGGCGATCGCGCGGGCGCGCGCGTACTGGCGGGCGCCCCAGTTGGTGCCGACCATGGCGACCATCGCGGTGCCGAAGCCGAACGCGATCGGCTGCATGATGTATTCGAGCCGCGCGCCCATCGCGTAGCCGATGGCGATGTCGCGCCCCATGCGAGCGGCGATTCCGGTCAGCACGACGACCGAGAGGTTGGTGATGGCGATGTCAACCAGGCCCGGCACGCCGACCTTGAGGATGTCGGCGAACAGCTCTCGGCGCGGCGCCACGCCGCGGAAGCGGAGTTGCACCAGCGCGCGTCCCGAGTGCAGGTACCAGACGAACCACACGCTGCCGGCCACGAACGGCAGCACCAGGCCCCAGGCGGCGCCGGCGGCACCCAGCGGCGGCAACGGCCCCAAGCCGAAGATCAGGATCGGCGAGATCGCGATGTGCGCCAGCACGCAGGCGACTAGCACGCCGGCCGGCAACGCCATGTTGCCGGTGCCGCGCACCGCATTGCCCATGAAGTTGAGCGCGCAGATGGCAGCGGCGCCGCCTAGCGCCACGTAGGCATAGGCGAGCGCGGCGCCGAGCATGTCGTCCTGCCCGCCCATCAACCGAAACAGCGTCGGTCCGCCAAACAGCATCAGGGCGGCGAAGATCGCCCCGAGGGCCAGCGCGAGAAGGAAAGCGTGGAAGACGAGCGCGTTCGCGCGCTCGCCGTCGCCGGCGCCGATCGCGCGCGCGACCGCGGACGAGACGCCGGTGCCCATCCCGTTGTTGGTCGACTGCAGGACAAGCATCACCCAGGGAAAGACCAGCGAGGCGCCGGCGAGCGCGTCGGACCCGAGTTTTCCGAGAAAGAATCCGTCGAACGTCACCATGCCGGTGAACGCCAGCAGGTTGAGCACGTTCGGCGCCGATAGCTTCATCAGCGTCGTGAAGACGGGCCCCTCGAGTATCTTCTTGGTGCGCGCCGCGGCGGGCGCCGGCGCGGGCTTCGCGGGGACGGGGATCGGCGAGGAGAGGGTCGCGGCTTGGTCGCTCACGTGGCACTCCTTCCCCTTACGGGGAGTGGAGCAGCGCTTGGACGGAGCGTCTTTTTGAGAAGCCGGGCGGCTGCAAACCGAGCCCGACTATAGGCAAAATATGGTAATCGCGGGCGCGGCCGCAAAGCATGATTTCTCGGGCATGCATAAGAAAATCTTATTAACTCGGACGGGTTGATTGTACGATGCAATCGCCAGTACGCTACATTCTTGATTAGATTTACTTATGAGCGATTGGGCCGATGACGCGGCGTCTCCCACCATTGAATGGCCTAAAAGCTTTCGAGACCGCCGCCAGGAGCGAAAGCTTCACGCGCGCCGCCCAGGAGTTGAACGTCACGCAGGGCGCCGTCAGCCAACAAGTAAAAAGGCTCGAGGCCACGCTGGGGCTCAAGCTCTTCCGCCGCGAACGACAACGGCTCATCCTCACCGAAGCTGGACGCAATTATTTGGTCGTCATCCGCGATGCACTGGACCAAATCGCGGTCGGCACCCAACGGCTGTTGCAGCGTCAGGAGAGTGGCGTTCTCACCATCAGCACTTCGGCCGACTTTGCAGCGAAATGGCTAGTTAACCGACTGAGTCGCTTTGCCGAGAGGCATCCCGATGTAGATTTGCGCGTTTCGGCCACGGCGCCCTATGCCGATTTTGCGCGGGACGACGTCGATATCGCGATCCGACATGGCGACGGGAACTGGCCGGGCCTCGATGTGCAGCGGCTTTATTCGGAGCGTCTGTTTCCGGTTTGCAGCCCCAGGCTCGTCGCCGGACGTAAGCGCATCACGAAAGCGGCGGACCTTTTGAAGTTTCCACTGCTGCGTCTTGAGGACGCGAAGAACTGGGCGCGCTTATTTGAAGCCGCCGGCGTGAAGGCCCCCGTCGGCCCTGGCCCAGTTCTAAACCGTGCCAGCATGTTGATCGACGCGGCGATCGACGGCCAAGGTATCGCCTTGGCGCGTACAGCGCTCGCGGCCTGGGACTTGATTAACGGCCGTCTTGTGCGGCCAATCGACGTTTCGTTGCGGATGGCCAATACCTACTGGATTGTCTGCCCCAAATCAGCATTGACCGTGCCGAAGATCGCAACATTCCGAAATTGGGTCTTCGCGGAAACGGCTGAAGATACTCGCCGCCTTAAAGAGCTCGCGCCATGATAGATGTCCGCTTATGGCACAAAGCGGACATTTCGCGGCTGAGTTCCAATGTCAAAGGTTGGCCTGGATATACCAACCCCAGATGCAGCTTGCGCACATTGAACGTCCGCCGCGTCAACTTGATTCGCTTAAGCGCCTTGTCGATGTCGACATCGAACGCCGCCCGCAGCGCGCCGAGATTGACCGCGCGTGCGAGGTGATGAAATTCCGCGGTGGAGAGAAATGCGGAGGGCCAATACAGGGCCTCTTCCATTCGTCCGATCTCCGCCGGATTCGGCAGAATTCGAACTCTGTTGCGCGTGCGCGCCATGCGCTCGAGCTCATAGGTTTCAAGCTGCGAATTCAAGTCGGCCTGATCGTAGAGATAGATCGGCATGGAATTGATGTAACCCTTCGGCCGCGTCGGCAGCGGCAGGCGCGAGAGAATGCGAAAGCTCTCCTCCATCCGCTCCATGACGAACAGAAACGTCCAGCGCTCCGGCACGTCGCGAGCGCGGGCGAGCGGCGCCGGGCCAGCGGTTCCGATTGCGCCGAGCATATTCTCGCGCTCGCCACGCAATTCGGCGCGCGCCGCCGCCGCCGCGCGCTCGTTCAAATCCGCGTGCGCCGCATTGCCGGCTCGATTAACCGATTCGGATTCGTTGCTGACTGTCATCGGGCAGTGCCCGTTCGCTTGATCGCAATTTGAGGGGGCGCGACGTTATTGCTGCCCGCGCGATGATCTTGTGCAGCGGTTTGACGAGCGTCGGCGGCACGATATAGGCGCGCTGCATGTGGCGCGGACAATAGGGAATGCCGCGCGCGAGATCGGCACCCGCTTCGCCGCAGAAGAAAAACCGCCGGCGGCCAAGTTCGCCATAAGGCCAGCGGCAGCACGCGTTGGTCAATTCGAAGAGAGTCCTGCGCCGCGGTCGCGCCGGCCGCGAATCATTGACCGGCATCACCTTGCGCGCACGCTGGCGCGCGGGCGCATCTGCATCGGCGTCACGCTCGTCATCGGCCGCGGCAAGCCGCAAGCGAAAGAGCTTGCCGAGCACCGCCGCGCGCGAAATGCCGCCGAGTTTGGCGCCGATCGCGCCCGCGGTGTTGCCCGCGCTCCACAACCGCCTGAGCTGCGCGATGCGCGTATCCGTCCAGAACCCTCTCGCCATAACCCTTCTCCCCGTCCCGTATCCCGTCACCCTGAGGTGGCCGCGGAGCGGCCCTCGAAGGGCGACGGCCCGTATCCTTCGAGGCTCGCTTCACTCGCAGCTCAGGATGACGGACCTTTGGTCACATAAACAGTGACACAGACGCCGTCAAGTCACCGTTTTTGAAGCTAGCCGTTCTGCACCGAATCCGTGACAATGACCGGCATGGAGGCCTGAAATGGCGCGACGAGCGAAAGCTCCCAAGCTGCAGAAGACCGGATTGTTTCACGCCCGCGAGGCGCGCGGCATGAGCCGCAGCGAATTGGTGCGGCGCTCGGGAGTGTCGAAACAACAATTGTCACGGCTGGAGAACGGCCTCATTCGGCTCCGCCTCGATCACTTAAAGCCGTTTGCCAATGCGCTCGGCTATTCGCCTGACCAAATTCTGCTTTGGGGCCGCTATCCCGGCACCGGCGACCATATCGAATCAAGTGACGTGCTGCCGGAGCGCGGTGGCCGCGAGGAGTCGGTCGGCCCGGCAAAGGGCCAGGTGCCGGAGCTCGACACCCGCGCCGGCCTTGGCGGCGGCGGCGTGCCGGTGCGCAAAGAGGGCCGTCATGCCGATGCATTAAAGCCCGAAGGATGGGTATTTCCGCCGAGTTTCATCCGCGAGCAGCTGCACACTTCGGCTGGCCGGCTCCTGGTGCTGGAGACCAACGGCGACAGCATGGCGCCGACCATCATGTCGGGCGACCGCGTCATCATCGATACCGCGCACAAAACGCCGACGCCGGACGGGCTTTATGCGATCCGCGACACGTTCGAGGGGATTGTCATCAAACGCCTGCAACTCATTCGTTCGTCAAAGCCGGTCCGCATCAAGATCATCTCCGACAATCCGAATCATGCGAACGAAGAGGTCCCGCTGAACGAGCTGGAGATTGTCGGCAAGGTGCTGTGCTGCCTGAAAATGGTCTAGCCGGCTTTCGCTTTTCTCCCTCGCCTTCCCGTCCGTCATTTCAGCGCTTTAGCTGCCGGCTGATTCGTCGCTCGTTGCGCCAAGGTCGTCTCCATTTGAGTTACGACGTTTGACGACTCCTTGACTTTTGTCTCTTTTTCGGTTACACGGCGCGCGTAACCGAATATGAGAATGGGACGAGAATGCCTGACTGGCCACCTGGCGCGCGCGATGGGAAAAACCGGCCAGCAGAACTCGTCATTGCCGGGCTTGACCCGGCAATCCATGCGGCAAAGCAGCGCCGCGGCGAATCAGCATGGACCACCGGGTCAGGCCCGGTGGTGACGAGGCCTTACTCTCCCCGCGCAGCGGGAAGAGGAAAGGGCGTGTCCGGCGGACCGATTGACGCGGCAGTGGCGAAGATCGCAGCCGCCTTCGACGCAACGGCTGAAATCAATTCCTTCAAGCTCCGGGTCGCGCGCTGGCTGCGTCTTGGTCCGCAACATCCGGCGGTGCATGCTCGCTTTCGTGCCCGCGCCGCGCTGCTCACCGATTGCACGCTTGCCGCCGCGATCCGGCAGGTCGAGTACTGGTGGCGCGAGGAGCGTAAAGCTTTCGCGCTCGCGAGCGCGCTTGGCTATGGCAGCCGGCTTCCGGTGGAGACGTTGCGCGAGCTGCGGCTGATCTTGCGGCTGATGCGAAGAAAGCGCATTGCGACGGAATTTGGCGCCATCGCCGCGGCGGTGTGCGAGCACGAAATCGCGCTGGCGGCGGAGTGATATTCACGACAACCCGAAGTTCGTCATGTCCGCGCGCTTGTCGCGGGCATCCACGTCTTGCTGGCTCACCGAAACAAAACGTGGATGGCCGGAACAAGTCCGGCCATGACTATTCCGGCTTCACCACCCGGATGTGCAGCTCGCGTAGCTGCTTCGGCGAGACTTCCGACGGCGCGCCCATCATCAGATCCTCGGCGCGTTGATTCATCGGGAACAGCACCACTTCGCGCAGGTTTTCCTCGCCGCACAACAACATGACAATGCGGTCGATGCCGGGCGCGATACCGCCGTGCGGCGGCGCGCCGAGCGAGAGCGCGTGCAGCATGCCGCCGAAGCGCTGCTCGAGCGTCGATTCCTCATAGCCGGCAATGGCGAAGGCCTTTTTCATCACTTCGGGGCGATGATTGCGGATCGCGCCCGAGGACAATTCCACGCCGTTGCAGACGACATCATACTGGATCGCCTTGATCGAGAGAATCTTCTCGCGATCGGCCGGATCGAGCTTCAAGAATTCGTCGACCGGCATATTCGGCATCGAGAACGGATTGTGCGAGAAGTCGATGCGCTTCTCCTCCTCACTCCATTCGTACATCGGAAAATCGACGATCCAGCAAAAGTCGAAACGATCCTTTTGGATAAGCCCAAGCTCGTCGCCGATCTTGTTGCGCGCCGGACCGGCGAATTTGACGAAGCTCGCCGGATCGCCGGCGACGAAGAACACCGCGTCGCCGTCCTTCAGCAAAAGCTGCTGGCGCAACGCCTCGGTCTTTTCGGCGCCGAGATTGTTGGCGATCGGCCCGCGGCCGACCACTGCGCCGCCGTCGAGCGCATAGAAAATATAACCAAGCCCGGGTTGGCCTTCGCCTTGCGCCCAGGAATTCATGCGGTCGCAAAACGCACGCGAGCCGCCGCCGGGCGCTGGAATGGCCCAGACCGCGCCCTTCGGATTGGTCTCCAGGATACGGGCGAAGATCTTAAATCCCGAGCCGCGGAAAATATCCGACACGTCGGCCATCACGATCGGATTGCGCAAGTCCGGCTTGTCAGAACCGTATTTGGCGATCGCCTTGCTGTAAGGAATGCGCGGGAACTTCGTCGTCACCGGCTTGCCGTCGGCAAACTCTTCGAACACCCCGCGCAACACCGGCTCGACGGCGGCGAAAACATCGTCTTGGGTGACGAAGCTCATCTCGATATCGAGCTGATAAAACTCCCCGGGCGAGCGGTCGGCGCGCGCATCCTCGTCGCGAAAGCACGGCGCGATCTGAAAGTAGCGGTCGAAGCCCGCCACCATGACGAGCTGCTTGAACTGCTGCGGCGCCTGCGGCAACGCGTAGAACTTTCCGGGATGCAGCCGCGACGGCACCAGATAATCGCGCGCGCCCTCGGGCGACGAAGCAGTGAGAATGGGCGTCTGGAATTCGAAGAAGCCTTGCGCCTTCATGCGGCGGCGAATGGAATCGATGACTTCGCCGCGTTTCATAATGTTTCGGTGCAAGTGCTCGCGACGTAGATCAAGGAAGCGGTACTTGAGCCTTATATCTTCAGGATATTCCTGGTCGCCGAACACCGGCATCGGCAGTTCGGCCGCCGGTCCCAGAACCTCGATCTCGCGGATATAGACCTCGACCGCGCCGGTCGGCAGGTCAGGATTTAGCGTACCTTCCGGCCGCCGCCGCACCTTACCGTCGACCCGCACCACCCATTCCGAGCGCAACGTCTCCGCGACCTTGAACGCCGGGCTGTCCGGATCGGCCACCACTTGCGTGATGCCGTAATGATCGCGCAGATCGATGAACAGCACGCCGCCATGGTCGCGGATGCGATGGCACCAGCCGGACAGCCGGACCTCGGCGCCGATATCGGCCTCGCGGAGCGCGCCGCAGGTATGGGTGCGGTAGCGATGCATGCTCATTCCGTAAGTGGATGAAAGGCCGCGCACAAGCGCATGGCCGTGCTTGCTTTGTCAAGCAGCTAGTGTCCCGATTCCGAAGTTCGCCACCATTTGCTACGAGCCTTACGAACTTCGGAATCGATAAGGACACTAGCAAGCCCATCCGCGTAGCGCCGCTTTTGAACCCGAAGTTCGCATCGGCGGGCTCTGCAAATTTGTGCGAACTTCGGGTTCGCGGCACCAGTGCGGGAAAAACCACACAGCCGCAGCCGTTGGGCCACTCGTGGGTCACTGACCGCAAGCGCCTGGGTCACTGGCCGCCTCGACAGGGTCGCGTCGATCTGCACACTCCGCCCGGTCTGTTTTTGTGACCGGTTGTGACAATGAAGCGAAAATCGCCGAATCGAAAGCCGCCCAAAGCCGTGGCCGCGGCACCGGAGATGACCGCGGCAGATGCAGTGGTCGCAACGCTCGTCGGCCACGGCATTGACACGCTCTACGCCCTGCCCGGTCTGCAGAACGATCCATTATTTGACGCGCTGTTCCGCTTTTCCGATCGGCTCCGCACCATTCACACCCGTCACGAGCAGGGCGCGGCCTATATGGCGCTGGGCGCCGCGCTCGCGACTGGCAAACCCGCCGCCTACGCGGTGGTGCCGGGTCCAGGCTTCCTCAATTCCGCGGCCGCGCTCCTCACGGCTTATTCGATGAACGCGCCGGTGTTGGCGCTGATCGGGCAAATTCCGCACGACGATATCGGACGCGGCCTCGGCCATCTGCACGAGATCCGCGATCAGACCGGCATCATCAAGCGGCTGGTCGATCACACCGCGCGCATCGCCCGGCCGCAGGACGCTTCGCGCGCCACCGCCGCGGCGCTCCGCGCGATGCAAACGGGCCGGCCTGGCCCAGCTGCACTCGAATGCGCGATCGATGTCTGGGGCCGATCGGCGCCAGCGACTATTGCTAAGCCGTTGCCGATCCCGACGGCGAAAATCGACACGGCGGCGATCCGGCGTGCCGCCAAACGGCTCGGCGTCGCCAAGCGCCCGATGATCATCTGCGGCGGCGGCGCGCAAGATGCGGCCGTGGAAGTGACCGCGCTCTCGGCGATGCTGCAGGCGCCGGTACTCGGCTTTCGCCGCGGCCGCGGCGTGCTCGACAGCCGCGATCCTTTGAGCGTCGTACTACCGCTCGGGCGCGATCTGTGGGGCGAAGCCGATGTCGTTCTCGCCGTCGGTACGCGGCTCCTCTGGCCGATCCAGCACTGGGGCATCGACCGCGATCTGGCCATCATCCGCGTCGACGCCGATCCCAAGGAGCACAATCGCCTGCACAGACCGGCGGTGGCGCTGACCGGGGACGCCAAGCCGATGCTGAAAGCGCTTCTCGCCGAACTGTCGGCCCACAATCTCAAGCGTGCATCGCGGCGCGCGGAAATGAGCGCGCGGCAGGCGTTCTGGCGCAAACGGATGGCGAAGCTTGCGCCACAAATCGCGTTTCTCGACGCGATCCGCGCCGAACTTCCTGAGGACGGTATTTTGGTCGATGAGGTGACGCAGATCGGCTTTGCCGCACGGCTGTTGCTTCCCGTTTACAAGCCGCGCACGTTCCTCTCGCCCGGCTATCAAGATCCGCTCGGCTGGGGCTTCGCCACCGCACTCGGCGCGCAACATGCGCGACCCGACGTGCCGGTGGTGGCGATTTCGGGCGACGGCGGTTTTTTGTTCACCGCCACCGAGCTTGCCACCGCGATGCGCCATAAGATTCCGCTCACAACGATCGTGTTCAACGATGGCGCCTACGGCAATGTCCGCCGCATTCAAGAGGAACGTTATGGCAATCGGCTGATCGGCAGCGATCTCACCAACCCGGATTTTGTCGCCTTCGCCAAAAGCTTCGATGCCGACGCCGCGCGCGCGACAACGCCGGCGGACTTACGCACGGCGCTACGGCACGCTTTCGCGCGGCCCGATGTCCCGACCGTCATCGAAGTTCCGGTCGGCGCCATGCCCAGCCCATGGGAATTCATTTTCATGGACAAGATTCGCGGCAGATAAGCCCGATATTTACACACAGTGACGGGCTTGCCCCGGCGTCCCGCCTGAACGACATTAAGAATCGCCAATGCATTCCGTTTCTACCGCCTCGCTCCAGCCGATCACGGCCACATCCGAACTGGCCGACGCCTGCCGGCGCATGGCCAAACATCCCTTCGTCACCATCGACACCGAGTTCCTGCGCGAGAGCACCTATTACCCATTGCTCTGCGTGGCGCAGATGGCGTCTACCGACGAGGCTGTTGTGATCGATGCGCTGGCGCCGGGCATCGATCTATCGCCGTTCTACGCGCTGATGGCGAACGAAAAAGTGATGAAAGTGTTTCACGCCGCGCGTCAGGACATCGAAATCGTCTGGCATGCGGCCCAGCTCATTCCGCGTCCGATCTTCGACAGTCAAGTCGCCGCTATGGTGCTCGGCTATGGCGATTCGATTTCCTATGACCAGCTGGTGCAGCGAATCACCGGCGATGCGCTCGACAAGTCGCATCGCTTCACCGATTGGACGCGGCGGCCGCTCTCGGAAGCACAACTGCGTTACGCGATCTCGGACGTTACCCATCTGCGCGACGTCTACCTCAAGCTGGTGGACGATCTGCGTCAGCGCGGCCGCGCGGAATGGGTCGAGGACGAGATGCGGGTTTTGACCTCGCCCGACACCTACCGCCTCGAGCCGGAGAATGCGTGGCAGCGGCTCAAGACCCGGGTGCGCAAGCCCAGGGAGCTCGCGGTGCTGATCGAAATCGCGGCCTGGCGCGAGCGCGAGGCGCAGGCGCGCGACGTGCCGCGCTCGCGGGTGCTCAAGGACGAAGTCATCGCCGATATTGCTGTGCACGCGCCGATCAGCGCCGAGAGGCTCACGCATCTGCGCTCGCTGCCAAAGGGCTTCGAGCGCTCGCGCTGGGGCGAGGCGATCGTCACGGCGGTGGCGCGCGGCTTGGCACGCGATCCCAAGACTTTGCCGCGTCCGATGCGCACGCATTCCGCCGCCAATGGCGCGGCGGTGGTCGAACTCCTCAAAGTGCTGTTGCGGATGGTTTCGGAGCGTCATCACGTCGCCGCCAAGGTGATCGCGACGGTCGATGATCTCGAGCGCATCGCCGCCGACGACGATGCCAACGTGCCGGCACTGCGAGGCTGGCGGCGCGAATTGTTCGGCGAAAAAGCGCTGGCGCTCAAGCACGGCAAGCTTGTGCTTACGATGGAAAAGGGCCGCGTCGCGGCGGTCGAGCGCGATTAGGCCCTGCTATCGAGGAGCCAAAATCTGCGGAGCCAAAATCTGGGTAGCCAGGATCGTCGTGTCTGGTCGCGCGCAGGCGCGCAGTGATCGGGTTGTTCCTCGATCTTCGCTGCAGACTCCTCAGCGGCCATACTACAGCCCGGCAATGGAGTATCCGGCAGCAGCGTTTGCCACAGCCATTTCACGTCTGCGTCCGGTTTGCAGGGCCGCCCGATCATCGACGCAATATAGAAAGCCCACGCGTCTCTAATTAGAGCGGTACAGCCACCACACAATGCCGACGAGCACTAGCAAACCGATTGCAAAAAGGATCGGTGTTTCCAGCATGTTGATCCACCCCGATAAGAGAGCGCTCCCAATTTCCCTTCACACTTCGGTGTCGACCATATCGCCACCGATTTCATCATCCGCTCGGGCCATTTAGAGCCAGTAACGCGGCCCCGGCCCGTTGCGACCAGCTCGATCGGCGGGATTTGCAAGTTTGCATCTGTCGATCGAAATGCGTCCACATCCTATGCATTGCGTAAGGCCGGCCCGGAACGGCAATTCGGATATTGAGGCTTATTATTACGCGCGGTGTCTCGACAAAAGCTCGAGTGATTCTCACTTCATCAACGGCATCGGCTTGCGGCCGATCAGCCGCGCAAACGACAGCAGCCGATTGAGCAGGGTAAACTGGCGCTGGCGATAGAGAAGGGCCGCGTTGCTCTGGCGTAGCGGCGAGAATGGCGCTTTAGAGGCTACGTTTTCTCCAGACACTGTACGGCCGCTCGTTCCTCCGATTCAGTCATGCCGGCGGCTTGAGCCATCGCTTTAGCCTGCGCCAAGCCTACTTGCGCAACATAGGCACGCACCATTTCGCAGCTTATGCGGGAATGCGAGGAGGTTGCTCGCTGTCCGTGGTGAAAATGGTGCTTCGCGACAGCAGGATACGATGCAACTACAAACACACATGTTAGCAAAGCAGCCTTCTTCATCGTTATTGCTCCCCCAACAACGCTATTCACACGATGCCAGCAACGCGATTGAATGGCAGCAAAAAGAATCCGTTCTCCCCAGCTAATGAACAGAACCGGCGAGCGCGGCGGAATTTCACGCGTAAACTCTGAGTATTCTTTCCGGTTATTTCTTGAACTCTTACTCACCCCATCAGCAGCACCGGTTCGCGACCGATCAGGCGAGCGAGCGAGCGCAGCCGGTTAAGCACGCGCTCACCGGCCAAAGCGGAAAATTCGCCCGGCAGCCTCAGCGCGAGTCGATGCCGCTCAATTGCCAGCGGTGTCTCCTCCAGCACGCCGGGCATCGCCGCCGACGCCACATAAGCGAGCCGCAACGCGGCGCCGAGGACGCGCGCGCGGTCAAGGAGCCGCGTCGAGACCAGCTCGCGCAGCCGCGGCGACAGATCGTCATCCGTCACCAGTCCGACATGGCGGAAAAATACTGCGAGCGCCAGATAGGCGCGGCCCTGATGATCGATGCCGGAAAAACCGCCGTGAGCGATAATGTTGAGCGATTGCTCGCCGCGGTAATCGGGATGGGCCCGCCAGCCGATATCGGCCAAAAGACACGCGGCATGCCGTAACCGGCGCTCCTCGGCGGTTTCGTCAAGGCCCGATGTCGCCATGAAGCGGTCGGTCCATCCGATCAGCTCTTCGCCGTGCCGCGGCGAGCGCGAGCGCAACTGATTGAGATGCCGCGCGGCTTCAAGCAGCGCGTCCTTCTCCTGCTCTTTTTTCTTGAGCAGCGAATAGAGCAGGCCCTCGCGAATGCCGAGCGCGGAAAACACCACCTGCCGAGGTTTGCCGACGCGCAGAATGTGATCGAGCACCAGCGCCGCGTAAGGCAAGAGCGGGCGGCGAGCGCTGTTGACCACTTCGATATTGGCGAGCGTGTCGACATCGACACGGTGCACCAGCCGGGCGAATTCCCGCGCCTCGTCGGCGCGGATCGCATAACCATGCATGACGTGCAGCGGATAACCGGTCTGCCACATATGCAATCGCGCGAGCGAACGCCAAGTGCCGCCGACCGCATAGAAACTGCGATCTTCGCATACCTTGAGCACCGGCAATCCGCTCAGTGACTTCTTGACGAATTTCTCGGCTTTCTTGAGCGACTTCGCCGAAATGTCGGCGAGCGCCAAACCGCCCAAGGGGCGGGTTAAGCCGTGGCGCGCGCGCGTGCCGCGCACGTCGACGAGTTCAAGCGAGCCGCCGCCGAGATCACCGACTACGCCATCGGCGCGATGCACGCCGGAAATGACGCCGAGCGCGGTGAGCTCCGCCTCCCGCCCGCCGGATAATATTTCAATCTCGGCATCGATAGTCCGCTCGGCGAGCTTGATGAAGGCCGGGCCATTCTTGGCGTCGCGCACCGCCGCCGTGGCGATGGCCAAAATTTTCTTGACCTTCATCGTGTCACCGAGCGCGCGAAAACGCTTGAGCGTGGCGAGCGCGTGCTGCACCGCATCGGCGGCAAGCAACCTCGTTGATTGCACTTCGCGGCCCAGCCCGCACAGCGCTTTTTCGTTGAACAGTTCGGTTGGGCTGCGGGTGAGACCCTCGTAAACGACAAGGCGCACCGAATTCGAACCGATGTCGACGACCGCGATCGGCGGGCCGTGGTCGAGGCGCCCCTGCGCAGTTGAACTTGCGTCGGAATTGTCGCGCGGCATGGAATTCAATAATCGAAGCTTATCTGCCGTTGCGGCCTCAAAGAACAGAGGCGCGGCTTACAATTGCATGTTCCCACTTGCCGATTTCCCGGCGCGGCAGCCGCTACCTACACGATTCGCCAAGCCTTCACATGCGGTCCGGCCGGTGCCGCAGCCGCGGAATCGAGTCCTTGGGCGACTTGCCGCGGCCTGAGAGGCTGGGATTGGTCATGAAATAGGTCGTGCAATTGAAGTCTTCCTCGCCAGGGCCCGGCCCGATGCGCGCCGAAGAGCCATCGGCGTGCAGTTGCCAGCTTTGCTGGTTGTCCTTGAGATTCGCGACCATGATCTGGTCGAGCACTTGTTCGTGCACGGTCGGATTGAGGATCGGGCACAACACTTCGACGCGGCGGTCGAGATTGCGCGGCATCATGTCGGCGGAAGAAATGTAGACCGCGGCTTTCGCATGCGGCAGGCCGTGCCCGGCGCCGAAGCAATAGATGCGGCCGTGCTCCAGGAAGCGGCCGATGATCGATTTGACCCGGATATTGTCGGACAGGCCGGGAACGCCCGGCCGCAGGCAGCAAATGCCGCGCACCACGAGATCGATCGGCACGCCGGCACTCGAAGCCTCATAGAGCGCATCGATGATGTCCGGGTCGACTAGCGAATTCATCTTCATCCAGATCGCCGCGGGGCGGCCGGCCTTGGCATGCGCGATTTCCTCATCGATGTGTTGATGAATGCGTTTGCGTAGCGACAGTGGCGACACCGCCATGCGGTCAAGCTCGGCCGGCTCGGCGTAGCCGGTGACGAAGTTGAAAACGCGGCTGACGTCGCGCGCGATGATCGGATCGCAGGTGAAGAACGACAAGTCGGTGTAGATACGAGCGGTGACAGGATGATAGTTCCCGGTGCCGACATGCACATAGGACGCAAGCGACGTCCCTTCGCGCCGGACCACCAGCGACAGCTTGGCGTGCGTCTTGAGCTCGATAAAGCCGAACACGACCTGCACGCCGGCGCGCTCCAGGTCGCGCGCCCAGCGGATATTGGCCTCCTCGTCGAAACGCGCCTTCAATTCGACCAGCGCGGTGACCGACTTGCCAGCTTCGGCCGCTTCCGCCAGCGCCTTGATGATCGGCGAATCCGCCGAGGTGCGGTAGAGCGTCTGCTTGATAGCGACAACGTCGGGATCGCGCGCCGCCTGCTGCAGGAAATTCACCACCACGTCGAAGGATTCGAACGGATGATGAATGATGAAATCCTTCTGTCGGATCGCCGCCAGACAGTCGCCGCCGTGATCGCGGACACGTCCGGGATAGCGTGGCGCGTAAGGCTCGAATTCGAGGTCGGGCCTGTTGAGATTAGCGATCTGCCCCATCTCGTCGAGCGCAAGCACCCCGTCAACGGCGAACACGCTGTCGTCGGACACATCGAGCGCGCGCTGCACGAAGCGCCGCAATTCGTCCGGCATGGTCGCCTCGATGTCGAGGCGAATGACCGACCCTCGGCGGCGCCGCTTGAGTGCGGTCTCAAACAGCCGCACCAGATCTTCCGCCTCTTCGAGTATTTCCACTTCTGAGTCGCGAATGACGCGGAACGCGCCGAGACCTTTAACCGCGTAGCCGGGGAACAGCTTGGCGATGAACAGACTGGTGACGCCTTCGATTGAAATGAGTCGCGTTTCGCCGCCCTCGCCCGCCTGAGGCAGCCGCACGAAACGCTCGATCCGGTTCGGCATACGGATCAGCGCGTTCATCGCTTTGCCGTCTTTGCCGCGGGCAAGCTGCAGCGCGATGGTGAAGCCGAGATTGGGAATAAACGGAAACGGATGCGCCGGATCGATGGCGAGTGGCGTCAACAGCGGAAAGACGTGCGCGAGAAAGTAATCTTCGAGCCAGGCTTTTTCGGCGCGGGTGATGTCGGGACCGTCGACTAGCACAATACCGGCCGCCGCGAGCTCGGCGCGCAGCTCGCGCCATTGCGCCTGCTGGTCTTCGACCAGCACGGCAACGGCTTCGGCGATGCGCACGAGCTGTTCGGCGGGGGTAAGTCCTTCCGGGCTCTTGCTGCTGATGCCTTCGCGCACTTGCGCGCCAAGGCCGGCGACACGCACCATGAAAAATTCGTCGAGGTTATTGGCCGAAATCGCCAGAAACCTGAGCCGTTCGAGCAGGGGATTGCGACGGTTCTCCGATTCCTCGAGAACGCGGCGGTTGAAATCGAGCCAAGACAACTCCCGGTTGATGAAACGGTCCGGGCTCGCGGCGAGATCGGATGCGGGGACCCGCGGCTCCTTCTCCTGCGGGCGCGGCATTTCGAGCCGCCGCGCCGCGACCGATTCCCGAGGAGACACAGCGACTTGGCCGCTTTCCATTGTGGATGACCCGTGTTCGTCCAGAGCTAGATTGGCCACTTTCGTTACAATCCGATGAATGTCACCAACAAATATAAGGCGGCTCGGCGAGCCGTTCCGTCAAGCCCGCCGGATTTTCTTCATCAAATCCGATCAAAACCGAGGCAGACGCAAAATCGCACCGCGCACCGTGCGTGATCTTCGTTCAGCGGCCGCGGAACAGTTCCGCGGCCAAGGCCCGGCTTGCCGGCCGTCCCTGCCGCAGCGCCTCCTGGTCCAAGGCAATGACTGCGGCGCGCGCAGCTGCGAACGACCGCTCAATTCGGCTTGCGATATAGGTGACGACGCCGTCATCCAGGACAAGCTGGCGGTCGGCGGCAAGTTTCGCCATGACGCCGCGCAACATGGCGTCGTCGGGCGCTTGTACAAGCACCGTCGGCATCGCCCGCAACCGGGAAACGACGTCGGGCGTGGCGATTGGCCAGGCCGAGGGCGCGGTTCGCGCGGTGAACAACAGAAACGATCGTTCCTCGCGCGCGAGATTGATCAGATGAAACAGGGCGTGCTCGTCCGTGCCTGCGCCTGCGTCCTCAATCACCAGCGCGCCGGTAGCGAGCATGCCCGGAACATCGGATGCGCCGATGTTCTTCCCCGAAACAATGCGCGCGCCAGCAGCCGACGCCCAGATCATGGCCAAGTGGGTCTTGCCCGATCCTTCCGGTCCAATGAGCACCACGGCGTGCGACGGCCAATCCGGCCAGGAATCGATCAATGCCAGCGCCGCCGCGTTGCCGGGTCCGGAAAAGAAGTCTTCGCGCGCGAAGCTTTCTGGATGATCGAGGGCCAGCGCGAGCTGGCGAGGGCGCCACCACGTCTTGCCTGAAACCGGTGCCTGCGAAGACATTGCCCCGCCATTCCCACGGACTAAAGCATGATCCGGAAAAGTGGATACCGGTTTTCCGAAAAGATCATGCTCAAACAAACAACAAGCTAAAGCGAAATCCCGATTTAACCTAAAACCATTTCGCTTTAGCGCCTATGGCGGACGATTGCCGGTATAAAGCGGACTGGCCAGATACTGCTGCAGCGCGAACCGCACGACCACGCCGGATGCCGCCGCCAAAGGCACCGCGAGCAACAGTCCGACGAACCCGAACAAATAGCCGAACGCGAACAGCGCGAACATCAGCCAGACCGGGTGTAAGCCAACGCTCTTGCCGACAAGCTTTGGCGCCAGCACATTGCCTTCGAGAAACTGGCCGAAAAGAACGATGCCGGCAACGATCACGATCCGGGCCCAGTCTGGAGCAAATTGCGCCAAAGCTACGCTGAGCGAGAGCACGAGCGCGGTCAATGAGCCGACGTAATGAATGAAACTGATCAGTCCCGATACCACTCCGATCAACAGGCCGAAGCTCAAGCCAGCCAGCGTCAGCGCGACCGCGTAGTACGAGCCGAGAATGAGACAGAGGCCGGTTTGACCGCGAACATAGGCGGAGATCGTGGCATCGATTTCGCGGCCGAGATTGCGCACGGTTTCGCGCTGCGACAGCGGCACTAGTTGATCGACCGCGCGGACCATGCGATCCCAATCGCAGATCAGATAAAACGCCACGACCGGCGTGATGATCAGAAGTGAAAAGATCGAAATCAGCGCTTGGCCCTTGGTCCAAAGCGTAGCGAGCATACCGGTGAGATAACCGACCGTCTCACGCATCAGATCGCCGACCGATTTGTCGGCGCCATTGAGATTGTCGCCGATTATGCGCTTGATCCATGGGTGAGTGGGATCGCTGACGAATGCCTGCAGACGCAGCGCATAAACCGGAACATTGTCGATAAACCCGGACAACTGGCTAGCTATGACCGGCGCGATAAGCAGCACAAGAAGTATAAGCGCCACAGCAAAGCCGCTGAGAATAATAAGCGCAGCGAGTAGCCGGCCGACGCCGCGCTTGCTCAATTGATTGGCCAGCGGATCGAGTACATAGGCAATGGCCATACCCAGCACGAAGGGCAACAGGATGGGACTGAGCAGCCACAACAGGCCCACGAAGACCGCGAGCGCGGCGATCCAAAATACGATGTTGCGCTCGAATAGCATGGCGATGAGCCGAACGTAGTTAATGCCCGGCGCCAAACGAGTTCATGTGCCGGACCCATTCCGCGAGATAGAAGGCGATCGAAAGTAGCGTCAAGAGCGCGACCGCAGCCATAGTCAGGCTCGTTACGAGACCGAACTCGAAACCGAAGGCTTGTTGTGCCAGGACCAGAACGGCCAAAAGAATCTGCATCACGGTGTTGGCTTTGGACACCAACAGGGGCCGCACCGGCATCGGCCGGCCGACTAGCCAGGCCAGCAGGAAGGCGCTGATGATCATGATATCGCGCGACACGACGAGAATGACCAGAAAAATCGGCAGCACGCCGACAATTCCTAATGAGACATAGATGGAGACGATCAACGCCTTGTCGGCGAGCGGATCGAGATAAGCGCCGAGCTCGCTCTTCATATGGAAGCGCTTGGCGAGAAAGCCGTCGACGGCGTCGCTGATGCCTGCCGCCAGAAACAACACGAACGCGATGCGCATTTCGCCGAGCGTGATCGCCCAGACCACGATCGGCACCAGTAAGATCCGCCCCAAGGTGATGAGATTTGGGATACTCAAACCGCCCCCAGCTTGCAGCTACGCTTGCGCGGACACGTCCCGCGCCGCCCCCATCGCCAAGCCCGCGCCGGGATCGCCCTTATCCGATTCCCAGCGCTTCATCGTTATGGGCCCACTATATAGCCGCACCAGCATGCTTGCACACCCGGCGATTCCGACGTAGGAGGCCCAAGTAAGAGCCTGCAGCACTGGGCTATTCTCGGCTATCCGCATCGGTGATTTCGTGAAAGACGCTCGCTACGCGGCCGCTGGTGTCGACATCGATGCCGGCAACCGCATGGTGGAATTGATCAAGCCACTGGTGCGCGCAACCGCGCGGCCGGGCGCCGGAGCGGAAATCGGCGGCTTCGGCGGACTTTTCGATCTCAAAGCCGCCGGCTTCGCCGATCCGATCCTGGTCGCGGCAACTGATGGCGTCGGCACTAAGGTCAAGATCGCGATTGAAACGTCCCGTCACGAGGCGATCGGCATTGATCTTGTTGCCATGTCGGTCAACGACCTCGTGGTACAAGGCGCCGAACCGCTGTTCTTCCTCGACTATTTCGCGTGCGGAAAACTCGATCCAGCAACTGGCGCGGCGGTCGTGAAAGGTATTGCTGCTGCCTGCAGCCAGGCCGGATGCGCGCTGATCGGCGGCGAAACCGCGGAAATGCCCGGAGTTTATCAGGGCAACGATTACGATCTCGCCGGATTTGCAGTGGGCGCCGTCGGACGAAGCCAGGTCTTGCCGCGGGCCGACATTGCCCCCGGCGATGTCGTGGTAGGGCTCGCCGCGAGCGGCGTGCACTCCAACGGTTTTTCGCTGATCAGAAAGATCGTCGGCGACGCCGGGTTGACGTGGGAGAGTCCCGCGCCATTTGCGCCAGCGCAAAAACTCGGCGAGGCGCTGTTGACGCCGACACGGCTTTACGTGCGCTCCTGCCTCGCCGCGATCCGCGAGAGCGGAGCTGTCAAGGCGCTGGCGCACATTACTGGCGGAGGCTTCATCGACAACATCCCGCGCGTGCTGCCGTCCGGGTTGGGGGTTCGCCTGCGGCTTGATCGGGTGCCGGTCTTACCGGTGTTCAGATGGCTCGCGGCCGCCGGCAAAATCACGGAACATGAAATGCTACGCACGTTCAATTGCGGCATCGGCATGGTGGTCGTGCTCGACGCCGGTAAAGCGGACATCGGCAGCACTTCTTTGGCGAAACACGGCGAGAAAGTTGTTCGGCTTGGAGAAGTCGTGCCATCAGAACGCGGCGGCGCCATCAGTTTCAGCGGACGGCTTGATTTGTCTTGGCCGCAGCGATGAGCAAAAAGCGCGTTGCCGTGCTGATCTCGGGGCGCGGCTCGAACATGATGGCGTTAATCGAGGCCGCGAAGGCCAAAGATTATCCGGCGGAAATTGCGCTCGTCCTTTCCAACCTGCCGGATGCAGCCGGACTTGCGCGCGCGCGTGAAGCCGCAATTGCCACAGCGGTGGTCGATCACCGCCGGTTCGGCGAGGATCGCGAAGCGTTCGAACATCTCCTGGACGAGGAACTTCGGAAAAACCGAATCGAGCTTGTCTGCCTTGCCGGCTTCATGCGGCTGTTGACGGCGTGGTTCATCAAGCGCTGGAGCGGCCGGATTCTCAACATCCATCCAGCGCTGCTGCCAGACTTCAAGGGGCTTAACACCCACCGCCGCGCGCTTGAGGCGGGCGTGAAACAGCACGGCGCAACAGTTCATTTTGTCGTCGAGGAAACCGATGCCGGACCGATTATCAGCCAGCAATGGATTCCAGTGCTGCAAGGCGACACCGAACAAACGCTGGCCGCCCGCGTCCTAGAAATCGAACACCGAATCTATCCAGAAGCCCTGCGCTTGGTGGCCGAAGGCCGGGCAAAGTTTCCAGCGCCGAATCTGAAAATAAATAGTCCGAAATAAAAAACCCCCGGTGTGAGACCGGGGGCTACGAGAAGCCGGGTCAAGCCGGCTTTTTTGGTTCATGCAACTTTTAGATTTTCCGCCGAGGTTCGGCCGCGGTTCGTGACCAGTTCGTACTCGACCGTTTGGCCCTCGTTGAGCGTGCGCAAGCCGGCGCGCTCGACGGCAGAGATGTGAACAAACACATCCTTGTCGCCGGTCGCGGGCTTGATGAACCCGTAGCCCTTGGTCGGATTGAACCACTTGACGGTGCCCTTTTGCATCGTCTGTCTCCTAAGTCATTCCAGATGTCAGCGAAGACGCGGACCCAGAAGCTGCACATCGCGTGCATTTCTAAAGTACGCGCCACAAGCCAGATTTTGGGGGAGGGTCCGAAGCGGAGAAGTCCGAGGCGATCTTGTCGGCAAGGCAGCACCGGCCGGAAGGCCAAAATCCGATTGCATTACCAGCAAGCAGGAGAAATACGGCGCAAGCATGGCTGCGCGTTATCGCGGCGTTGCGCCGATCTGAAAAAATTTGGTGATCAGCGCCGCCTTAGGGCCACTCTTTCTTGGGCCGCGCGCGCGCGATTCGCGCAAGCGTTGCCACAATCCGCCGGCGGTGACCGCCAGCGCGGCGCCGGCGGCAGCCGCGGCGAAGTCAACTTGCCCGATGGCCGCATCACCAAACGCCGCCAAGCGCGAAGCCACAGCCGGATCCGTTGCCATCGTCTCACCCGCGATCCAGCCAAGCAACGCTGCGCCGAGCCATATTAAAACTGGGAAGCGTTCGAGCAGCGCCGCCATGAGCGCCGCCCCGATGACGAGCAGCGGGATCGATATGGCAAGTCCAATCGCGAGCAACAGGTAATCGCCGCGGGCGGCGGCGGCGATGGCCACGACGTTATCGAAGCTCATGATGACATCGGCGACAGCGACAATCAACACCGCACGCCAAAGATGCGCGGCCGCCGCGAGTTCGCTGTTATCGTGTTCCTCGGGGACGACAAGTTTGGCCGCAATATATAAAAGCCCGGCGCCGCCGATCAGCTTGAGGTATGGCAACATCATCAGCGAAGCGAGGATGACGGTAAAAACGATGCGCAGGAGCGCCGCCGTGCCCGCGCCAATGATGATCCCCCAGCGCCGTTGCTGGTCCGGCAGGCCGCGGCACGCCATGGCGATGACAATGGCGTTGTCACCGGAGAGCAAGACATTGATGAAGATGATCTGACCGACGGCGAGCCAGAATGCCGTGTAACCAAGCTGATCGACGCCAGATCTAAACCATGCGCCCCACAGCGCTGGATTAAAATATTCGATGATCGAAGCCACCGCTTGAGCCCTCAGCCGACGATCTCGTTGCCGGCAAAAAACTGCGCAATTTCCGTCACAGCAGTCTCCGGGGCGTCGGAGCCGTGAACCGAATTCTCGCCAATCGATTTAGCGTGCTGTTTGCGAATGGTCCCCGGAGCAGCTTTGGCCGGATCGGTCGCACCCATGATATCGCGATAGGCGGCCACCGCGTTGTCGCCCTCGAGCACCTGCACGACTACCGGCCCCGAGGTCATAAAGTCGACCAGCTCGCGGAAAAACGGCCGCTGGCGGTGAATGGCATAAAAGGTTTCCGCTTGCTCGTGGGTCATCTTGATGCGCTTTTGCGCCACGATGCGCAAACCCGCCTGTTCGATCATCGCATTGATAGCCCCCGTCAAGTTACGGGCGGTGGCATCTGGCTTGATGATCGAGAAGGTGCGCTCGATCGCCATCAAATCATTCCTTTGGGATTGCAGATAGGTGCGCGACTGCGCGGCTTATAGACCGTCGCTCGCGCGGGGGGCAAGCGCGGTGCAGCGTGAATTTGGGGTGAACGTCGGCGCTAGCGCCCATTCAGTTTGATAAATCGGCACTTAATTTGGTCCTCAGCAGCGGTTCAGGCGCCGGCGAATAAATTGGCCACGAAGCGGCGAGCTGCAAGCTTCGCCGCACGGACAATGAACAACGCTAATCAAGGAGATCGCAAATGCTGCGCAAGACGATTACGGCCGCAGCCGCCGCGCTGACACTCGGCGCCGCCGCGCTCGCGCCCAACAGCGCATCGGCCTGGGCCGGACATCCAGGCTGGTATGGTTGGCATCATGGCTGGTTTTACCGGCCGGCTGTTCGCGTTTACGCCGGTCCGATTTACGACGGCTGTATTCACCGCCGCTTGGTGTGGACGCCCTATGGCCCAGCAGTGCGATGGGTCAACGTCTGCTATTGAGACGCGCAATTGTGCGTGCAATTGACTTGTACAATTGACTTGTACAATCGACTTGCGCAATTGGCGCGCGAAATCGCTGCGCGCTCCGAAAAATGAACGCCCCGGCCTGGGCAAGAGGTCGGGGCGTTCGCGTTGAGTTGATTGCCGCCAACTGCCCGGCGCGTTTCGCACCTTAAGCGAAATGATCTTGGGTTGTTTGAGCGTGATCTTTTCAACCTGCCTTCGCCGCCGAAGGATCAACTGGAAGGATAAGCTGTAGCCAAGGCTTCGCGCAGGCGGGAAACCGGCGTCCACTTTTCCGGATCATGCTTTGGCGTCGTCAATTCCCGGTGATCAGACATTATCCGTGAGCAGCCCTCTGTCATTACGATGGCTGGATCACTTTCCAATGACTGATGATCCTAGTATAGGGCACGTCATGGAAACAAAGCAGAGCACGCCCGGAGAGTAACATGGACGCAAAAACCGAAGAGGGCGCGGGCAAGTGCCCGTTCACAGACCGAACCCACGCCCGCACCAACCGAGATTGGTGGCCGAACCAACTCAACATTGATGTGCTTCACCGGAACTCCAGCTTGTCCGATCCTATGGGCAAGGATTTCGACTACGCCAAGGAGTTCAAGAGCCTCGATTTAAATGCCGTGATCAAGGACCTCCATGCTTTGATGACGGAATCGCAGGAGTGGTGGCCGGCTGACTTTGGCCATTACGGACCGTTGTTGATCCGTATGGCATGGCACGCCGCAGGCACGTATCGCATCGCCGACGGCCGCGGTGGCGCCGGCGCTGGCCAGCAGCGCTTCGCACCGCTTAACTCTTGGCCGGACAATGCGAACCTCGACAAGGCGCGCCGGTTGCTCTGGCCGATCAAGCAGAAATACGGCCGCAAAATCTCTTGGGCTGACCTGATGATTCTGGCCGGTAACGTCGCGCTGGAATCGATGGACTTCAAGACGTTCGGTTTTGGCGGCGGGCGCGCCGATGTTTGGGAAGCCGAAGAGCTTTACTGGGGCCCCGAAGGGACGTGGCTGGGCGACGAACGCTATAGCGGCGAACGCCAGCTTCATAAGCCGTTCGGTGCGGTGCAGATGGGTCTGATCTACGTGAATCCGGAGGGCCCGAACGGCAAGCCGGATCCCATCGCGGCGGCCAAGGACATCCGCGAAACATTCTTCCGCATGGCAATGAACGACGAGGAGACCGTCGCGCTCATTGCCGGTGGCCATACTTTCGGCAAAACACACGGCGCCGGCGATCCGTCACTGATCGGCCCGGAGCCGGAAGGTGCCTTGATCGAGGAACAGGGCCTCGGTTGGAAGAGCAAATTTGGCACGGGCTTCGGCGCCGACGCCATCACCGGCGGCCCGGAAGTCACCTGGTCGCAGGCGCCGACCAAATGGAGCAACCACTTCTTCGAGAACCTGTTCAAGAACGAATGGGAGCTGACGAAGAGCCCGGCCGGCGCCTATCAGTGGACGGCGAAAAACGGCGCCGCAACAATTCCGGACGCCTACGACAAGTCGAAGAAGCATGCGCCGACCATGCTGACCACGGACCTCTCGCTACGGATGGACCCGGTCTACGAAAAAATATCGCGTCGCTTCTACGAGCATCCGGACCAGCTCGCGGACGCATTTGCCCGCGCATGGTTCAAGCTGACGCACCGTGACATGGGGCCGATCGCGCGTTACCTCGGCCCGCTCGTTCCAAAGGAGATTTTGATTTGGCAGGACCCGATCCCCGCGGTGAACCATCCGCTGATCGGGGCGCAGGACATTGCCGCGCTGAAGGCAAAAATCCTGGCATCCGGACTGTCCGTGGCCCAACTGGTCTCGACGGCCTGGGCATCGGCATCGACGTTCCGCGGCTCTGATAAGCGCGGCGGAGCGAACGGTGCGCGCATTCGGCTGGCGCCGCAGAAGGATTGGGCCGTCAATCAGCCGAAGCAGCTAGCGACAGTGCTTGCAAAGCTCGAAGCGATCCAGAAGGAGTTCAATGCTTCGGCCAGCGGCGGCAAGAAGGTCTCGCTTGCCGACTTGATCGTTCTCGGCGGCGGCGCGGCGATCGAGAAAGCGGCAAAGGCGGCCGGGCACGACGTGAAAGTTCCGTTCACGCCGGGGCGCATGGACGCGTCTCAGCAGCAAACGGATGTCGAGTCTTTCGCGCCGCTCGAACCGACCGCTGACGGTTTCCGGAATTATTCCGGCGCCGAGCAGTTCATGTCGCCTGAGGAAGCATTGGTGGATCGGGCACAATTGCTCACGCTGACCGCGCCCGAGATGACGGTTCTCGTCGGCGGCCTGCGCGTGCTGGGCGCCAATGCCGCGCAGTCCAAGCACGGCGCCTTCACCAAGCGGCCCGAAACGCTGACCAATGACTTCTTCGTCAATCTGCTCGATATGCGCACGCAGTGGCAACCTGCTGGCTCCGACGGCGCGTACGAGGGGCGCGACCGCAAGACCAAAGAGGTCAAGTGGACGGGCACCCGTGTCGACCTGATCTTCGGTTCACACTCGCAGTTGCGAGCGCTCGCGGAAGTCTACGCTTGCTCTGACTCGAAGGAGAAGTTCGTAAAAGACTTCGTGGCGGCGTGGACCAAAGTGATGAATCTCGATCGCTTCGAGCTCGCGTGAGCGCTAGGCCCACGCTTCGCCATGGTCGGGCTTGTCCCGGCCATGATGCCTTTGTTTTTGGCGTCGCATTAAGACGTGGATGCCCGCCATAGGCGAGCGAAGCGATGCCGTTTTATCGAACGGCTATGCGCGGGCATGACGGTTCGTGCAAAACTCATCAGGCCTTAATCTTTAGCGGCTTGTTTGTTGGCTTTCGGTGGAGAGGCCGGTTTCTTCTTGGCGGTCTGTGTCGGCGCTGGCGGCACTTGCACCCGCTCGACCTCCATGAGCGTGCCCGCTTGGAAGTGATAGATGCCCGGGCGCGGGCCGGTATTGAATGTCAACACCGAAATCCGATCACCGTTTGGGGCCTTATCGATCTGAACCGCGCTTGGTGCGCCGGCGCGAAGCACCACGTCGCATTCGCTCATGCCGAGCGCAACGCCGTCGCTCAGAGGTACGCTCGTATCGGTCGTCGGTGCGGCGCCGCCAGGTTGGTTCGCCGCCTCGGCCACAGGTGCCTGTTGTGGCACCGGCTGCGCCGCCGATGCCGGACACGAGCCGTTCGACGCGACAAGGTCATTGGCGCTAATCGGCCGCGCGCGCTCCTTGGCATCTTGAAGGTCCGAGAATGTGTAACCGCCGCTGCGGCTGACGATTTGGAACGGCTTGGAAAACCAAGCATCCTTGTTTTCCAAATCGACATTGGCGCAGCCGCCAAGCGCAAGGGCTATGCCTAGCGCTCCGACAATGCGGACATCGTTGGCTCGAAACTCCACCACGATCCCCCCTGAAGCCCACAACAACCGCGCAGAATGCGCCAGTTTGTGTTGTCAGCATGGCGGCTTACCTATTTTAGCGAGAACCGGCGAGTTCGGCGATATTTATCGTAAGTCATCAACCGTCAAGTAATCGCAATGAAAACACTTATGAAAACAGTATTTTATGATTGACATCATAAAGACGGCGGATGCCATTGTGATGCCCATCACAGACCTCATCACCGTCCAACACGAAACTTGCGGTGGGAATTTGTCACCACAACCGGCGATCAACCCTTTGCTGCCTTCGCCGGCGATGGCGCCGTCCCGCGGCAAGTGTTGAGGGGTTCTCATGCGGCTGCAGTTCGTCGGTTGCGGCGACGCGTTCGGCTCGGGCGGACGATTCAATACCTGCTTTCATCTCGTTGGACGGAATATCAACACGCTGATTGATTGCGGCGCGACGTCGCTTGTTTCCATGAACAAGCTCGCGATCAGCCGCAACGAGATCGATACGATCTTGATCACGCACTTTCATGCTGACCACATCGGCGGTTTGCCGTTCTTCATCCTCGAGGCCAACTATGTCCTCAAGCGCCAGCGCCCCCTGACCATCGCCGGACCGCCCGGGCTTAAGTCGCGCTACGCGGCAATAATGGAAAATGCTTTCCCCGGCACGCAAACGGCGGACTGGTCGTTTCCAGTGACGCTGCGCGAATTCGAGATCGGCAAGCGCAATGAAGTCGGCCCGATGCGGATCGCGCCCTTTCACGTGATGCACGACGACCGCGCGGGCCCTTGCCTTGGTTTGCGGATCGAGGCCGAAGGCAAGACCATCGCCTATTCCGGCGACTCGCAGTGGACGGAGTCGCTGATCGACGTTGGGCGGGAAGCAGACCTTTTCATCTGCGAGGCCTATACCCGCGACAAACCGATCGCCACACACATGGCGCTCAGTCTATTGGAGCGTCACCTCGATCAGATCCGGCCGAAACGGCTCATCCTCACGCATATGAGCAATGACATGCTCGCGCGCCGCGGCGAGCTTAAATACGAGACCGCCGAAGACGGCATGGTGGTCGAGATCTAGCCTACCGGTCAAACAAACCTCACCGCATAGATCGGCGGCAGATGCGCATTGACGAGCTGCCAGCTTCGCCCGCCGTCGTCACTCGTCCACAGCGCGCCGGTCGTTGAACCCATCGCCAGCCGTTCGCCGCTTGCGTCCACGTCGAGGCCGTGGCGATAGATGAGATCGTAAGCGTCGCGCTGCGGCAGGCCGTGGCGCATAATCTCCCAGCTTTCACCGCCGTCATCCGTACGGGTGACGCACAGCGCGCCGTCGCGCGGCATGCGGATCTCGTCCTTGATCGCTGGAACGAACCACGCGGTTTGCGGGGCTGTCGGATGCGTCGCTACGGCAAAACCGAAATCGTCGGTGGGCGGCGACAGCCGTGTCCAGTGCGCGCCCGCATCGGCCGAGCGATAAATGCCGGCATGGTGCTGCATCCACATCACGTGAGGAGCGGACGCGCAGCGCACCACGCGATGCGGATCTTGAATGGCGCTGTCCTCGGCCTGCTCCGGCGGCACGTAGGGCGCGAACAGGCCTTTACCGAGCACCGACCAAGTATCGCCGGCATCGTTGGTTTCCCAAACGCCGCCGCAGGAAATCGCCAGGAAGACGCGATCACCATCGCGCGGATCGGGCGAAATGCTGTGGATGCCGGCAGCGTCGTAGCCGCCGCCGAACCAGCGCTTGCGCTCAGGCGCGTTCCAGAGCGACGGGACAAGCTGCCAGCTTTCGCCGCGATCGTTGGAGCGGAACAAGCCCGCCGGAATGGCGCCGATCCACAGGCGGTCGGCATGGTCGCGCCCGCCGGTCTCTATTGTCCAGATTTGAAACAGCGATGGCGCATCCACGGCATCGGCGGGAAATGCCGGCGCGGCGAGTTCACGCCATGTCGCTCCGTCGTCGTCCGAGCGATGCAGTTTGGCGCCGAAATGACCGTGCTTGAGCGCGGCGTAAATCACGCCATCGGCCGCCAAAGCATTGGTCACTGCGACGCCCTCGAACCCAATGAGTGTCGAGACCCAGCCCGAACGCTTGCGTTCGAGCGCGAACAAGCCCTTGCGAGTCGCTATCAGCAAGTGATCGCTCATGACTTTCCTATAGAACGGGATACGTTGAAGGCCAAACAGATAGCCAGCGTCATGGCCGGACTTGTTCCGGCCATCCATGTCTTTGTTTTGAGTTCAATTTAAGACGTGGATGCCCGCCTTAGGCGAGCGAAGCGACGCCGTTTTATCGAACGGCTATGCGCAGGCATGACGAAGTTAACCGCCCGACAGGGCCTGCATCACGTAAAGCTTGCTATTAGGACTGATGCGACGTGTCAGCGCCGCTTCATGTGGCAAGCGCTCACCGTCGGCGAATATACAGACATGCTTACGCAGCGCGCCTCGATCGTCGAGCACATAGCTGCGCGCATGCGGCTGAGCAGCCAATACGTTCACCAGCGCCTCGCCGACTGTCGTGCCCGCCGCCGATAGCGGTCCATCGGGAACGATATTGCGCAAATGGCTGGTGAAATGGATCTCGGCCATGATCTAAACAGGCGTGAAGGATCCAACAGAGTGACCCGTCAACTGGGAAGAATTGCGACATTCAACCGCCGACGTTTAACTGCCACGCGTTTAACTGCCAAGCGCGGTTGCGATCGCCGCAAGCGCAGCTTCGGCTTTTGACCCATCGGGGCCGCCGGCCTGCGCCATATCGGGCCGGCCGCCGCCGCCCTTGCCGCCGAGCGCCTCCGCGCCTTTGCGCGCGAGCTCGATAGCGTTGAAACGCGTCACCAGATCATCGGTGACGCCAACGACGATGCCGGCCTTGCCGTCGGCACTGACGCCGACGATTGCAACGACGCCGGAGCCGAGTTTTTTCTTGCCGTCGTCGGCAAGACTGCGCAGGTCTTTAAGCTCAATTCCCTCGACCGCGCGCGCCATCAATTTCACGTCGCCCACTTTACGCACGCCATCCGCGCCATCGCCGGCTTCGCCGCGCGCGGCGGCACCGCCGCCTAATGCGAGCTTCTTCTTCGCCTCCGAAAGATCGCGCTCGAGCCGCTTGCGTTCGTCAAGCAGCGCGCCAAGGCGTGCCGGCACGTCCTCAATCGGCGTCCGCAATTCCGACGCGGCGGCCTTGGCAATTCGGGCGAGATTGTTGGCGTTATGACGCGCCGCCGTCGCGGTGAGCGCCTCGATCCGGCGCACGCCGGCGGAAACGCCGCTTTCGGCAACAATCGAGATAATGCCGATATCGCCAGTGCGATTGACATGCGTGCCGCCGCACAACTCCACTGACCAGCCGAGCGTGTTGCCACCACCCTCGCCCATCGCGACTACGCGCACTTCGTCGCCATATTTTTCGCCGAACAGCGCACGCGCGGCGGAGGCGATCGCGTCGTCGCGGCTCATCAGCCGCGTGATCACCGGCGTGTTTTGCAGCACGAAATCGTTGGCGATGTCTTCGACGCGCTCGATTTCCTCGCCACTGATCGCTTTCGGATGGGAGAAATCGAAGCGCAGCCGGTCGGGCGCGACCAGCGAGCCTTTCTGCGCGACATGATCCCCGAGCACCTGCCGCAGCGCTTCATGCAGAAGATGCGTCGCCGAATGATTTTTGCGAATCGCGCCCCGGCGCGCGTGATCGACTTCAAGCGCCAGCGCGGCCCCCGGTTTGATCGTGCCTTCTTCGACCACGCCGATATGCGCATAGACGTCGCCGGCATACTTTTGCGTGTCGGTGACTCTAAAGCGAATACCGTCCGCGATCATGACGCCGGTGTCGCCGACTTGCCCGCCGGATTCGCCGTAGAACGGCGTCTGATTGAGAACAACGATGCCGGTTTCGCCGTTTTTCAAAGCGGCGACTTCTTTGCCGTCACGCAGGACGGCGGCAACCACGCCCTCGGCGCTTTCGGTCTCGTAGCCGAGAAATTCGGTGGCGCCGACCTTTTCGCGCAAGGCAAACCAGACCGCGCCCGCTGCCGCTTCGCCGGAGCCTGCCCATGAGGCGCGCGCTTTGGCGCGCTGGCGCTCCATCGCATCAGTGAAGGACGTAATATCGACACCGATGCCGCGCGGCTTGAGCGCGTCCTGGGTTAGATCGAGCGGGAAGCCGTAAGTGTCATAGAGCGTAAACGCGGTCTCGCCATCGAACATGGCGCCCTTCTTGAGTGACTTGCTTGCTTCTTCAAGCAGTGTCAGCCCGCGTTCAAGCGTGCGGCGGAACCGAACTTCCTCAAGCTTCAAAGTCTCGGTCACGAGCGCCTGAGCACGGTGCAGCTCCGGATAGGCTTGGCCCATCTCGCGCACCAGGACCGGCACTAGCCGCCACATCAGAGGCTCTTTCACGCCCAGGAGTTCGGCGTGCCGCATCGCGCGGCGCATGATGCGGCGGAGCACATAGCCGCGGCCTTCGTTCGAAGGCAGCACGCCGTCCGCGATCAGAAAGGCAGTCGCCCGCAAATGATCAGCAATGACGCGGTGCGATGCCTTGCGTTCGCCTTCCGGGTCGACGTCAGTAAGCTCGGCGACCGCTTCAATCAACGCGCCGAACAGGTCAATCTTGTAATCGTCATGGGTGCCCTGCAACACCGCGGCCATACGCTCGAGGCCCAGTCCGGTATCGATCGACGGCCGCGGCAGATCGATACGCTTGCCGTCGGCAAGCTGCTCGTACTGCATGAACACGAGATTCCAGATTTCGACGAAGCGATCGCCCTCCGCTTCGGGCGTCCCCGGCGGGCCGCCCCAGATATGCTGGCCGTGATCGTAGAAAATCTCCGAACATGGTCCGCATGGTCCGGTTTCGCCCATGGCCCAGAAGTTGTCGTCGCCGGCAATGCGCAGAATCTTTTTCTCAGGCAGCGTTGAGATTCTTCGCCACAGCGCGAAGGCATCGTCGTCGTCGATATAAACTGTGATGAGCAGACGATCGGCCGGAACGCCGAATTCCTTGGTCACCAGCCGCCAGGCAAGCTCGATGGCGCGCTCCTTGAAGTAGTCGCCGAAGGAGAAATTGCCGAGCATCTCAAAGAAGGTGTGATGGCGGGCAGTGTAGCCGACATTGTCGAGATCGTTGTGCTTGCCGCCCGCGCGCACGCACTTTTGCGCCGTCACCGCGCGCGGATAGGGCCGCTTCTCCAAGCCGGTGAAAACGTTCTTGAACTGCACCATGCCGGCATTGGTGAACATCAGCGTCGGGTCGTTGCGCGGCACCAGCGGCGATGAGGGCACGACCTCATGTCCCTCGCGCGCGAAATAGGCGAGGAAGGCCGATCGGATGTCATTGACGCCGGTCATTTCGGGGCAACTGTCTAACGAGGCGCCGCTTTTCTGTCCAGGAAAGCCGGGCAGGAAACACGAGTCCGCGCGCGAATTTGATATAGGCCGACAAAGCATATAAGCGCTGTTTCCGGCGCTAGAACCCGGCGCGGGAAACTATGAACGAGAACATCCGCAGAGCCCCCCTCCCCGGCACACTCGAAGAACGGCTGCGGCAGAGGCGATTCGTCATGACCGCCGAGCTGGTGCCGCCGGTCTCCTGCGATGCGCAGGAACTCTTGCGCAAGGCCGCCGTGCTCAAAGGCCTCGCAGACGCTGTGAACGTCACCGACGGGGCTGGTGCCCGCGCCCATATGAGCGCGCTGGCGGCTTCAGGCCTGCTCATCCAGGCCGGTGTTGAACCGATTCTGCAGATGACCTGCCGCGACAAAAACCGCCTGGCGCTGCAAAGCGAGATGATGGGAGCGGCCGCGCTCGGCATCCGTAACCTTCTCATCCTGTCCGGCGACGATCCGAAATCCGGCGACCAGCCGGACACCAAGGCGGTCTTCGACCTCGACTCGAGAGCCCTGATCGACACTGCGCGCCGGATGCGCGACGACGGCACGCTGCCGAACGGCCGTAAAGTCGCGGGCAAAGCCAACTTCTTCATCGGCGCAGCTGACATGCCGATCGACCCGCCGAAGGGCTGGCAGCCGAATGGGCTTGCCGCCAAGATCAATGCCGGCGCGCAATTCGCGCAGACCCAATTCTGCATGGATGCGGCGATCGTGCGCCGCTATGTCGGCGCCTTGGAAGCGGCCGGCATTACCCAAAAGCTTGCGCTTCTTGTCGGCGTCAATCCGCTGCGCTCCGCCAAATCGGCGCGCTGGATGCAACACCACCTCTACGGCACGATTATACCCGATGCGTTTATCGCACGGCTCGAAGCGGCCGCCGATCCGGCGCGCGAGGGTTTGCGCATCTGCGTCGAATTGATCGAGGAGCTTGCAACCATTCGCGGCGTCGCCGGCGTCCACATCATGGCGCCGGGCAACGATGCGGCGATCCCCGAGGCGATCGCGGCGGCGCGGGCGCGCGTTCAACGTGCGGCGCGCTGATCCTCGCTGGTGCGGATATCGATTTCCGACGTCAGCGTGCGGTGCACCGGACATTTTTCGGCTATTTCCAGAAGCCGCTTGCGCGTCTGCCCATCAAGCTCGCCTTCGAAGCTGATGACGCGATCGATGCGGTCGAGCATTCCCTCTTTGGTTTCGCATTCGACACAGTCGGTCGCGTAGATCCGGCTGTGGCGGAGCCACACCCGCGTCCGGGCGAGCGGAAGCTTTTTGCGGTCGGCGTAAAGCCGCAGCGTCATTGAAGTGCAGGCGCCGAGCGCCGCGAGCAGCAAATCGTAAGGACCGGGCCCGCTATCGAGACCGCCGGCGGCAACCGGCTCGTCCGCCAGGAAGCGGTGCGTGCCGACAGTGATTTCCTGCTGGAAGGCGCCGCGCCGCGTTTCGCGCACGACGACCTCGCCAGGCTCGCCCGCAGCGGCCGCAATCGGCGGGGACATGTCGAGATAACGCTCGGCCCAGGCGGCGATTACATGCGCGACATAGGCAGCGTCGCTCGGTCGGCGCAGCAGATGATCGGCGCCGGCAAGCGAAATGAAGCTTTTCGGGTGTTTTGCTGTCGTGAAAATGCGGCTGGCATTGTCGATACCCACCGTTTCGTCAGTCGGCGAATGGAACACCAAGAGCGCTTTGTGCAGGTCGGCAATGCGGGCGGCGAGATTTTGCCCGGCAATGTCGTCAAGCAGAGTGCGGCCGACACCAAACGACCGGCCGGCAAGCGTCACCTCAACCTTTCCCTTGCTTTTTATTTCTTCGACGCGGTCGCCGAACAAGCCGGCCACATGCGCCGGGTCGAATGGCGCGGCGATGATGACGACGGCGCGCGCCTCGGCGATCCGATGCGCCGCGGCGAGGACCGCCGCGCCGCCGAGGCTATGGCCGATCAAGACGGCGGGGGCGGCGATTGAGGTTCGCAAATGATCGGCCGCAGCAACCAGATCGTCGACATTGGAGGAGAAACTCGTGTTGGCGAATTCGCCTTCGCTGCCGCCGAGCCCCGTAAAATCGAAGCGCAGCACCGCGATCCCGTGTGATGTCAGGCCATGTGCGATGAGCCGCGCCGCCTTGTTGTCCTTGCCGCAGGTGAAGCAATGCGCGAACAACGCGACCGCGCGGATTGGCCCGTCCGGCCGGTCGAGCAGTGCGGCAAGCTTTTCACCTTGAGCATTGACGAAATCGAAGCGCTCGGCCGGCATGATGATTAGCTCCTTTTGATGATGGCGGCCGGCGGCGTCGCGCCCCAGCTGATTTGCGGCGAATTTACCGGCCGAGCTCGCGCATTGCCGCGTCCAGGCCTTCGATCGTCAGCGGATACATTCGCCCACCGAGGAGCTGGCGCAACAACCGGATCGAAGCGGTCGTTTCCCATTCCCGCTCTGGCACGGGATTGAGCCATACGCAGGATGGATAAGTGGTGGCGACGCGCTCCATCCAGACCCGTCCCGCTTCCTCGTTGAAGTGCTCGACCGAGCCGCCGGGCGCCACGATCTCATAGGGCGACATCATCGCGTCGCCGACAAAGATCACCTTGTAGTCGTGCGGATAGGTGTGCAGCACGTCCCAAGTCGGCGTCGTCTCGGTCCAGCGGCGGGCGTTTTGCTTCCAAACCTTTTCGTACAAACAATTGTGAAAGTAGAGATGCACCAGATGCTTGAACTCGCTTTTGGCCGCAGAGAACAGTTCCTCGGTGACTTTGATGTGCCAATCCATCGAACCGCCGACATCGAGAAACAGCAGCACCTTGACGGTGTTGTGCCGTTCCGGCCGCATCAAGATATCTAGATAGCCCTTGTGCGCCGTGCCTTTAATCGTGCCGTCGAGATCGAGTTCATCCGGCGCGCCAGTGCGCGCGAATTTGCGCAAGCGCCGGAGCGCGATTTTGATGTTGCGCGTGCCGAGTTCGACGTCGCCGGCGAGGTCCTTGAACTCGCGCTTGTCCCACACCTTTACCGCGCGGAAATTGCGGTTCCCCTCCTGGCCGATGCGCACACCTTCGGGATTATAGCCGTAGGCGCCGAACGGCGAGGTGCCGGCGGTGCCGATCCATTTCTTGCCGCCTTGATGACGGCCGCGCTGCTCGGCAAGCCGCTGGCGTAACGTTTCGAGAAGCTTGTCGAGCCCGCCGAGCGCCTCGATCCGTTTTTTCTCTTCTTCGGTAAGATATTTTTCCGCGAGCTTTTTAAGCCAGTCAGCCGGAATTTCCGCCGCCGGCGCCGGTTCGACAAGATCGAGACCCTTAAAGACATGGCCGAATACGCGATCGAATTTATCGAAATTGCGTTCGTCCTTCACCAGCGCGGCGCGCGACAGGTAATAAAAGTCTTCCACCCGCCGGCCGGCGAGGTCCCGCTCCATCGCTTCCATCAGCGTCAGGTACTCACGCAGTGTCACCGGGAGGCCGGCCTGCTTTAGCTCATGAAAAAAGGTGGCGAACATTGCCGCATTGTAGTCCGCGCGCGCTCTGCTCGCCTAATTGGCACCCAAAGATATATCTTGCGCTATAACGAAAGATGAGATATCTAAAGATATATCTTAACCCAGGAGTGTTCAAAATGCACGGACATTGTGGATCATACAGATGGGCGGCCGGACGCCACCGGCGTGGGCGTTTTGGCGGATTCGGCTTTGGCGGTCGCCATGGCGGCGGGATGAACCCGGACGACATGCGCGCGGGGCGGATGCTGGCTCAGGGTGACCTGCGGCTGGTCGCGCTGGCGCTGATCGCCGAGGCGCCCCGGCACGGCTATGAAATCATCAAGCTCGTCGAGGAGAAGACCGCCGACTGGTACAGCCCCAGTCCAGGCATCGTCTATCCGACGCTGACATTTCTGGAGGAAGCCGGTTACGTGACCGTCTCCACCGAAGGCGCAAAGAAACTCTACACCATCACCACCGAAGGCCGGTCCTACCTCGACGCTAATCGCGATCTCGCGGACGTGGTGCTCGACCGGCTCGCTGCGATCGGCGAACGCGTCAATCGCTGGCGGCGTGCGGCGCGCGGCGAACGCGAAGGGCGCCGCACATTGCCGCCGCTTGTCGAGGCGGCCTTCGATCACTTGCGCGAAACCGTCGGCAAGCGATTGGAAGGCGACGCCGAGGCGGAAGCGCATCTGGTCGAAATTCTTGCGCGCGCGGCAGCAGAATTGCAGCGGCGCAATTAGAGTATGATCCAAAAAGTGGATACGCGTTTCCCGCCTATGCGAACCGTGCTGGCCGCTAACGTCCCTCGCGTCACGCTTCGGCGGGCGAAGCCAAGTCCGGAAAGATCATCATGATCAAACAAAAACTAAAGCGAAATCATTTCGCTTTAGCGAGCTCTTATCCGGCGCCAACATCAGGCGTTTGCACGTGCTCAGGCCGCACGCCCAGCGCCAATAAGCGCCCGGGAATGCGCCGCAGAAGCGGAAACGCGTCGAACAGTTTGAACAAGAGCGGCGGCTTCGGTTGCTGCGTTCCTTGCAAAGCCGGGCCGATGATGCGGTTCTGCATGGTGAGCTGAATTTGCTGCGTCAGCCGCGCCGGGAAAGTGCGGCGCGCTTGGATCGCCTGCAGATCGTCAGTTGATATCGTGCCGGCTCGCAGCGGCGCAGCCAAACGATTGGCGGCGGCAACTGCGTCCTGCACAGCAATATTGATGCCGACCCCTCCGATCGGCGACATGGCGTGCGCCGCGTCGCCAATACAGATGAGCCCCGGTCGCCACCATTGCCGCAACCGGTTGACCTTGACGCTTAGCAGCTTGACGTCATCGAAGCTTTTCAGTTCGCCGATACGATCCGCCAGAAACGGCGAAAGCTCGACCAGGCGCTCGCGGAACGCTTCGATCCCGTTTGCCTTCACCCGGTCGACGTCACCCTTCGGAATCACATAGGCGCACTGCCAATAGTCGCCGCGATCGAGCATGACGAGCAGCGTGCCCGCCTCGATATGGCCAAATACTTCGGCATCATCGCTGTCTCTTCGCACGACGCGGAACCACAGCACATCCATCGGCACGCCATACTCGTCGGTCTGCAGACCCGCTTGCTCCCGTACCGTCGAGTGGCGGCCGTCGCACCCGACCGTGAGGTCGGCGCGCACCGCCAATTCTCCCTCAGGCGTGTTGGCGCGAACGCCGACAACGCGACCGGCTTCCTCGATCAGGCCGGTCACTTCGGCGCGCATGCGCAGGTCGAATTGCTTGTAGTGCCGGCCGCGGTCGGCGAGAAAGTTGAGAAAGTCCCATTGCGGCATCAGCGCAATATACTTGCACTGCGTCGGTAGATGCCGGAGATCGATCATGCGCACGCGTTGATCGCCGATCTGCAGCGACAGCCGATCAACTTTGCGATGCGGCAGCTTAAGAAACTCGTCGAGCAGGCCGAGCTCGCCAATGAGCTCAAGGGTGGACGGATGCACGGTATCGCCGCGAAAGTCGCGGAGAAAATCTGAATGTTTTTCCAGCACGGCGACACGCACCCCGGCGCGCGCCAGAAGAAAGCCAAGCATCATCCCGGCCGGTCCGCCACCGGCGATGCAACATTGCGTGGTCAACGATCCGTCAGCCATGATCGAGTTCACGGGTTAGGGACGAATGCTTGAGCCTGAGGCAGCGGACCTCGTCATTCAATCGCCGCCGCATCGACCGCGGTCATGAAGTCAGGCCTACGAGATCGGCGGAAAGACGGCGGTCGCCCAACATAATTGGTTGCGGTAGCCTCACATTTCCGCCGCAACCTAGGTGCTAAAAGGATCATCGCCTGCCCCCGCCCAGTAACATGCGCAGCCCCAAAATCCCCGCTTTTTGCCTGGTTTTTCTGTTGGCCCTGGCGCCCCTAGACAGCGCTTTCGCGCAGCTCGCCGGCACCGGCAACTTTCACATTGTCTGGGAAGTGAAGAACCGATTTCGGCTGTTTCGCCACGAGGCTGATTTTCTGCGCATGGCCGCGGCCACTCGCGCCGACGGCATATTGACTGCGGAACGACGCTTGGCAGTCGACACCGACGGCTTCGGTTGGGCCAAGGACGTCGTCGCCAATCTTTGTCTCGATGATTCGGGAAATTTGCTGGAGACGTGCGAGCGCGACGGCGAACGCGAAAGTTACCTGTCCCCGCGTGATTACCCGGTCGGCGTGACGATTTCCGGAACCGCGCCCGAGGGGGTGGACTGTCTGTGGACGTTCGACGATGGCCAAGGTTCGCCGCGACAGAACACCGCGCCCTGCGATCACGAGGTCAGACTGCGCGTGCGCTCCGGCCGCACAACTGTCACCACGGTCGACATTCCGCTCGGCGACGGCACCGCCCAAAGGGTGACCGCCGACATCGCGGTACGTGATGTCCTTATTGCGGGTCTCGGCGACTCTATCGCCGCCGGTGAGGGCAATCCCGACCAGGCGACGAAACTCGAGGGCGGCTTCTGCTTCAAGCGTTTCCTCGGCGGCGGCGGCAGCCAATACTATCGACCGAGCCGCGCCGGATATACCGACGATCGATCCTGTGAAAACGGGCCCTCCAGTCCGCTGGCTGGAATGAACTGGGCGAAACACGGCGCTCGGTGGATGAACCCGGCCTGTCACCGTTCGCTTTACAGCTATCAGGTGCGCACCGCCTTGGCTCTCGCCATCGAGCAGCCGCACCTCGCCGTGACGCTGCTGCCGCTCGCGTGCACTGGGGCAACCATCGGCGCCGGCTTATTTGCCGGCCAGCGCGCCGATGATTGCCCGTGGGTGGTCGGCATCGAGAGTTGCTCGGGGACGGCGCCGGCGCAGTTCAGCGAGTTACGCGATCTGATGAATGCGGTACACCGGCAACAGCCGAACCGCACCCTCGATCTTGTATTCCTGACCGTCGGCGCCAATGACGTGAACTTTGCCGGGCTTGTCGCCAACGTCGTTGTCGAGGCCGCGACTGAGCGGCTGTTGCTGCGTCAGGGCGGTGCCATCGCCTCCGCCGCCGATTCGCAAAAAGCACTCGATGGCGATTTGCCGGATGAATTTGGGCAATTGCGAACTGCGCTCAAACCTTTCCTCGGCGGCAATCTCAATCGGGTTGTGTTTGTCTCTTATGGCAATCCGGCCATGCAAGCCGAAAACAAACCCTGCCAAGGCGGACGCGACGGTTTGGATGTGCACCCGGCATTCGGCGCCGACAGCGAGCGGCTCCGCGCGGCCGCGGAATTTGTCGAAACCAAGTTCCTGCCGAAAATAAGATCGCTCGCGACCTGCGACGGCGCCAAATCTTGCCGCGATCCAATCACTGACCGGATGATCTTCGTCGATGGCCACCAGGCGGCATTTGCCCGGCACGGCATGTGCGTGCGCGCCGCCAACGATCCAGAATTCGATCGCAACTGCTTTTCGACCAAGGGCGAGAGTTTCCAGTCCGATCCGACGATTGCCGCGGACGATCCGATGGCCTGCAGCGAGCCGGCCGGGAACTACCGTCCTTACGCCTCACGCGGACGCTGGATCAGAACAGCGAACGACAGTTACTTCACCGCCATGACCTATCCCGAAGGTATGCCGGCGATTCTCAAGCCGAGCGACATTCACGACGCGCTCTGGGGCGTGCTCAGCGCCGTCTATGGCGGAGCCGTACACCCGACCGCTGAAGGCTATGCGGCAATGGCCGACGCGGCACTCCCCGCCGCGCGGGCGGTACTCGGCCTCAGGCCGCCCCCAGCGATCCTTAGCGAGCCGTTGCCGCCGCCCGGCGCCTCGGTGCCGGCACTGGCACCAGCGCCCGTACCTGCCTCAGCCTCGCCGCCGAAAACACCCTGATTAGGGTTCCACACGCTCAGGCGTGCCAACGCGTTGCGGCGCCGCAGGACGCTCTGGCGCCACGCCAAGTTTCTTTTGCAGGCTCGTTGAAGACGTCGTGTACTGAAACACCAGCCGCTTATCGGGATAAACGTAACGATGCGCCTTCTGCGCCATCAGCGCCGCTTCGTGGAAGCCCGAAAGAATGAGCTTGAGCTTGCCCGGATACCAATTGATGTCGCCGATTGCGAAAATGCCCGGAACATTGGTTTCGAAGCTCGCAGTCTCGACCGGGATAAGCTCATTGTTGTGCAGGGCAAACCCCCAATTCGCCACCGGGCCGAGTTTCATCGTCAGGCCAAAGAACGGCAATAGCGCATCGCACGCGATTTCGAATGTCGAACCGTCGTTTCTCTTGACGATCGCCTTGCTGACCTGACCATCGCTGCCATTGAGCGAAGTGACCTGCCCTAGCACTAAATCGATTTTGCCTTCGCCGACCAGCGACATCATCTTGTTAACACTGTCCGGCGCGGCGCGAAATTCGCTCCGCCGATGCAACAGCGTAAGATGGCTGGCGAGCGGGGCGAGATTGAGCGTCCAGTCCAGCGCACTGTCGCCGCCACCTACGATCAGGACCCGTTTGTCGCGGAACGCATCCATTTTGCGCACGGCGTAAAAGACAGATTTGCCTTCATACGGCTCGATGCCCGGAATCGGCGGACGCTTGGGTTGAAACGATCCGCCGCCGGCGGCGATCACCAATATTTTGCTCTCAAATTGCTTGCCCTGGTCGGTCGTGACGCGAAACAGCGGATCGCCAATCTTCTCCACCCGCTCGACCATTTCGCCGAGATGATACTGCGCGTTGAACGGTTTGATCTGCTGCAGCAGTGAATCGACCAATCCCTGGGCGCTGGTATAGGGAATGCCGGGAATGTCGTAGATGGGCTTTTCCGGATAGAGCTCAGCACATTGTCCGCCAATCTTGTCGAGGATGTCGACGAGGTGGCACTTCATGTCGAGCAAACCGAGCTCGAAAACTGCGAACAGGCCGATCGGGCCAGCGCCCACAATGAGAACGTCGGTTTTGATAGGTTCGGTCATGTTTTATCCAAGTCTGTTCAACAAGTCTGTTCAACAAGTCTGTACAACAACTCTGTTCAACAAGTCTGTTCAAGTGATAGTCAAGCTGGCACGGCGCACCGGCGATGTCGGGGAAGCTGCCTCTCTAGCGTGGCTGGCGTGGCAGGGAAAGGGGACAGGCGGCCGTTTGCAAAGTGACGTCAAGCCTGCCGGGACGGAGTGGTTACAACCAGGCCGTCAAGATCCTCGCGCACCTTGATTTGGCACGACAACCGTGAATTCGGCCGAACCTCAAAGGCAAAGTCGAGCATATCTTCTTCCATGGGCGATGGTTCACCGACTTTCTCGCGCCAAGCCTCGTCGATATAGACATGGCAGGTTGAGCAGGCACAGGCGCCGCCACATTCTGCCTCAATTTCCGGAACGCCGTGATTGATGGCCGTCTCCATGACGGTGGAACCGACCTCGCCATCGACGGTCCGCGCGGTGCCTGCGGAATCGATATAGGTAATTTTGACCATGATGAAACGACCGGTCGACGATTTTGGCTTGGAGCAATGCCGGCAGGAGCCAATTGCGGCGGCTTGGTTCTAACGGCTCGCGCGTAGACGCGCCAGTCGGCCGTGCTGACCGCATTAAAGCTGTGTGTATGCCTTCGCGCGGCCCCAACCTGGCCTTATTGTTGTCAGCACAATGGCGGCTTCAGCCACAGCCGGGGAAAAGCGAGGGTAGGCTGGGCAACCCGTTAACGATGATTAAAGGGTCGTTGCCGACCGGGTTTTATTCGATCTGCCAGGGCGATAGGATAAACTCTGGTGGTGCGGCACGGGGCTTTTGGGGGGTCCCTTAACGAGCGAACTAAGGGTTGGAGCACGCGCTCGCGTGGCGCGAGCATCATATCTGAGCGCTCCCTGTGATTGGTAACGGGCCGTCCTAATCAGGCGTAACAGGCGAGGCGACGACCGAAATGGCCAATTCTCCGAAAAAGATGACGGACCCGACCGAAGCAGCGCTGTCGGCGATCCAGGAAGCGCTTAATGTCCACGAGGAGGACGAACAGGCCACGAGTCATGGGGCGGCGCCAGACCTGTTTTCGGCTCCGGGCGAAGAGCCTCAACAAGTTGTCGAGGCGCCTGTCGACGCAGAGCAACCTGGCCTAAATTCACCCACGCGCGACCTTCCCGGCGTCGCGGGACGCGCCGCCAATGACGATCAGCAATCGATCGGGAATATCCTGCGGGCTTTGCAGCGTCGGCCAGCCCGTTCATCCTACTTTTTCGCCGCGGTTTTTTCTGGCGTCTGGATCGTCGGCTGCCTTGCGCTTTCGCTCGCCTTTTTCTCCGATTTGCATGCCGCGGTTGGCGCCGGCCGTTCGCCGGCGGCGCTGGTCGTCGGTCTCGGCGCGGCGGCGCTGCTGCCAATCGTCTTCTTTTTCGGCGCCGCACATATGGCTTGGCGCGCGCAAGAGCTGCGCCTAATTGCGCAGTCGATGGCGCGGGTGGCAATGCGGTTGGCCGAGCCGGAAAGCGTGGCGCGGGATTCGATCGTCACCGTAGGTCAGGCAATCCGCCGCGAGGTCGCGGCCATGGGCGACGGCGTCGAACGAGCGCTGGCACGCGCGAGCGAACTTGAAGCGCTGGTGCAAAGTGAGGTCGCCGCGCTCGAGCGAACCTACAGCGACAATGAGGTACGGATTCGCGGCCTCCTTCAGGACCTTGGCAATCAGCGCGACACGCTGGTGGGACAAGCGGAGCATGTGCGCGCCGCGCTCGGTAATGTGCAGATTGATCTGACGCAGGACCTGTCCACGATCAGCGATCTTGTCGGTCAGCAGGTCAGCGAGGCGGCCCAGCGCATTACCCAGTCACTCGCGGAAAAAGGCGAGCACATCACCGCTACGCTTGCGCAGATCGGCGACAACATGGTTCAACAGTTGAGCCAGCGCGGCGGCGACATGCTCGATCGCCTGGAGGCGGCAAGCGAAGAGACATCGCGGGCCATTGCGCTGGCAAGCGATCGCTTGTCCTCGAACCTCGATTTCAAAACCAATCACATCGGCGAAGAATTCACCGAAATCGCCGATGGCCTGGAAGACATGATGTCGGCGCGGCTAGACCGCGTCGCCGAGAACTTTTCGGAAAAATCGCTGGCGGTGGTCGATCTCATGGTCGGCAGATCGCAATCCCTGACCGATGCGATCGTTGAGACCTCGAACCAATTGGCCGAATCCATCGCCACGCGCGCTGACGAGGTCAATAGCACGTTCAAGAACTCCGGCGAATCGCTCCTTCTCGGGCTTGATCTGCGCGGCGACGAAGTGGCGGCAAAGCTGGAACAGGCGGGCAATCAGGTCACTCAAGCCATGATTGCACGAAGCACGGCGCTCAGTGACGCCGTACGCCAGACGGCCGAACACGTCACCGGCGTGGTGGCGACCCGCAGCGACGCTGTCAAGGAGATGCTGCAGACGCGACTGGCCGCGTTTGAGGAAATGTTCAATCAGACCGGCACTGCACTCGGCGAAAAGATCTCGCGCGATTCGTCGACGCTGGGCAATCTCATCACCCGCCATCTCGCCGAATTCGATCGTACCGTGAAGACCTACGGTTCGGAATTGGTCGAGCGCCTCGGCGCGCGGACGCAGGACGTTTCCGAATCCATGCGGAACTATCTGGATAATTTCGACGGCCGCGTCACGTCCAAGGCCAACGAAGTCACCAGCACGCTGGACCAACGCCTTTCGCGTTTCCAAGAAACTCTGGATAGCCGTTCCGAGACGCTCACCAGCACGCTGTCAACGCGCGTTGCTGACGTCGGCAAGACGCTCGCCGAGGGCGGCAAGGATGTCATTGCCGCGCTCGACAAGCGTATCACCGACGTGACGACCTTAATCGACACGCGCGCCGCCAGGCTCGGCGACACGCTCGGCGAGCGGATTGCTACCATCGACGCCGTGCTCGGTAAGAATGCGCTCGAGGTCGTTGGCACGCTGGACAACCGCGTCGCGCATTTGGAGCATCTTTTGATCGGACGGGCGGAAGCGGTCGTTCAGCAGATGGAAGTTCGCAGTCGCGCCGCCGCCGATCTGCTCAACTCGCGGCTCGAGCAGCTTTCTGATTCAATCAGGACCAATTCGGGCGCCGCCGAGCGCACGCTTACGCAGCTTGCAGCAAATACCACGGAAGCGCTCGACAAGAGCGCGGCAGCAAGCACCGCAGCCGCCGAAGCACTCAATCGCAGCGCTGCTGAGGCGACGGTGTCGCTCAATCGCAGCGCCGGCGCGCTGAGCAATACGATCATCAAAAACGCGACCTCCGCGAATGAAGCGATCGGCAAGGCAGCCGCTACTGCCGCGGAGCTTCTCGCCAAAACCTCGCAATCGGCCACCGACGCGATCGGCAAAGCCACGGCAACCACCGCCGACATGCTCACCAAAACCTCGCAGTCGAGTACAGATGCAATTGTCCGCAGCGCCGCCGATGCCGAGCGCAAACTCGTGGGCATGAGCAGCGAAGTCTCGCGTAACATCGTTGGCAAGGCTAACGAGATCAACACCGCGTTGACGCAACGCGTGGAGGACATGGCGAAGATCCTCGACGAAAAGTCGAGCTCGCTGATTTCCACGCTTTCGACCAAGGGCGACCAGTTCGCCGGCCAGGTCGAACGCATCACCGAACAGACGGTGAAGGCCATCGATTCCAAGGGTTTTGTCTTCTCTCAGACCATGATGGACAAGAGCGAAGAGATCGCCCGACTGATCAACGATGCAAGTTTAAATGCAACCGCCGCTGTCACACGTACGCTCGGACAAATGCAGGAAGGCGCGCACGGAGTCACCGAGGCCGCAAAGTCGAACATCGCGCGGACGCTCGAGGAACTGCAGCGCGCGACCAAGGGCGCAATCGAAGAATCGAAGCAGACTGCCGCGGCGACGGTGGCGGAGATGATGGAGACGCACACGATGCTGCGCTCCGACTCCACTGCCCTGTTCGAGCGGTTGCGGGAAGCCAATATCCTGCTGCAGGAAGTGCTCAGCGGCGCTCATGAAAATATGAGTTCGATCGAGCATACGATGGCGACGCGGGTGTCGGAGTTCGTCACCGCCATGACTGATTTGAGCAGCAAGACGGGCGCCACCACGTCCAAAGTGGAACAGCACCTTGGCACGTTCAACACGGTCACCGGCAGGGTTCTTGGCGACCTTGGCGACCTCGCCGATCAGTTCAACTCGCACGGCCAAACGCTTGCGGATGCGGTCGCTCTCCTGGAAGATGGCAATCGCCGCACCGATGAATCAATCACGCAACGCCAGGCGAACGTCGCGACGCTGGTTTCCACGCTCGATGCGCGCGCGGAAGATTTCGGCCAACGTCTGCAGCGCTTCTCAACACTTTTAGAGGAATCGCTGCAGTCCGCGACCGGTCGAGCGCGGGAAATCGCCGGCATGATCGCACAGACGAGCCACGACAGCGTGCAGACGATCGAGCAACAATACGAACTCGTCCGCAGGACCTCGGAGGAAGAGCGCGCTCGCACCAGCGAAGCGCTTACTACGGTCTACGACGAGGCGTTCTCGCAAGTGCAGGGCGTGTTTACCGAATCCACCGCCCGCTTCGGCGAGGTCATGCAAGGCATGAAGCAGATGGCCGCGGAAATGCAGCAGGAGCTCGAGGCTACGCGTGAGCAATTGCGGCGTGGCATCCTCGAGCTTCCGCAGGAAACGGCGGAGAACACCGCGCAAATGCGGCGCGTGATCGTGGATCAAATCGAAGCGCTCGCCGAACTCAATCGCATCGTCGCCCGCCACGGTCGTGCTTTGGATGCCGTCGAGCCGACGCGCCGCGACGTCGAGCAGCTTTACGCCAGTGGCGGCGGACGCGCACAAGCGCGACCGGTGCGGGCCGACATTGCATCTTCACAGCAGCAACCGCCGGCGCGCGATATTACCGGGGCGCCGACGCGGCGCGCCGGCCCGCCGACGCTCAGCCCGGTCCCCGGCGGCAAGGACGACAATAAAGGTCGTAACGGTGGCTGGCTGTCCGAGCTCCTGACCCGCGCTTCCCGTGACACCGACGCGGCGGCGGCACAAGGCTCGCCCGGCGAGGCGCCGCGGGCCGAGGACGGCGCGCGCGAAAGCATCGAGTCGCTCGACGCACTCTCCGTCGACATTGCGCGGATGATCGACAATGACGCGGCTGCAGATCTCTGGGAGCGGTATAAACGGGGCGAACGCGGCGCGTTCACAAAGCGCCTCTACACCGGCCAAGGGCAACGGGCATTCGAGGAAATTCGCAACAAGTACCGCTCCGATCCGGAGTTTCGCCAGACAGTGGAACATTACATCCACGAATTTGAACGGCTCCTTGACGACGTTTCGCGCGGCGATCGGGGTCCGGCAGTCGCACGCAATTATCTGACCTCCGATACCGGCAAGGTCTACACCATGCTGGCGCACGCCGCCGGCCGGTTCGACTAAACTTCGCCGGTTGAGAGCGTGATTGCTTAAGGTCGAGCGGATCATGCTCTAGCCACGCCGCCCAACGCGGGGCGGCGAACGGCCTTGCTTGCACCGCGACTGCGGCGTTACGGTTGACGTTGATGAGCGCCGTGGATGCCCCGGTCGCATTGCCCACCGCCGCCGATGTCGATGCTGCGGCACGCCGATTGGCGGGCGTCGCCCTGCATACCCCGCTTTTGACCTCGACGGCGCTCGACGCGATGACCGGCGGTCGCATTTTTCTCAAGGCCGAGACTTTGCAGCGCACCGGTTCGTTCAAATTTCGCGGTGCCTACAACAAGCTTGCGACGCTCCCGCCCGAGCAGCGTGCGGGCGGGGTTGTCGCCTATTCGTCGGGCAATCACGCTCAAGGCGTTGCCGCGGCGGCGCAGCTTCTCGGCATGCCCTGCGTGATCGTCATGCCGCAGGACGCACCGCGCGCCAAGCGGGAGCGTACTGCGGCATTTGGTGCGGAAATTGTACTTTACGACCGCCTGCGTGATGATCGCGAGACGATCGCCGCGGAGATCGCAGCGCGCCGCGGCGCGGTTTTGGTGCCGCCTTACGACGACGCCTTGATCATAGCCGGCCAGGGCACTGCCGGACGTGAAATCGTAGAGGATCTGGGCGCGCTCGGATTTCTTCCCGAAATCGTCGTGGTGACCGCGTCGGGCGGTGGCCTCACTGCGGGGATCGCCTTGGCGATCAAGTCGCGCGTGCCGTCTGCCCTGCTTTACACCGCCGAGCCGCAGGGCTTCGACGATCACGCTCGCTCGTTTCGCAGCGGGCGGCGCGAGGAGAATGCCAGTTTGACGGGTACGATTTGCGACGCGTTGATGGCACGCATGCCGGGCAAGCTCACCTTTGCCATCAATCACTCGCTGGTCGGCGCGGGCGTAGCGGTGAGCGACAACGAGGTCGCCGCGGCGGTCGCCTTTGCGTTCGCCGAGTTGAAGCTCGTGGTCGAGCCGGGCGGAGCGGTCGCGCTCGCGGCGCTAATGCATGGCAAAGTCGAGGTGAAGAATAAAGTGGCCGTCGCCGTTCTTTCCGGCGGCAATGTCGATCCGGAAGTGTTTTCCCGGCTCGTCGCCTGAAATCTACGCCTCGCGCGATGCGCCGCTAAGCGCCCGCGCCCGGCATAAAACAACGGATCTGCGTCGTACCCTGGGCGTCCTGGTACGGCCATACCACCGCCGGGCCAAAACGATTTGGCTCCGTTATTAACGCTGAGTCCGGGACAATAATCCATTGCCCGTCGAGACGAACGCGGTAACGACCGTCCTGGGTGTCCCAATCAACATTCTCAACTTTCACGCCGTCGGCGAACGAGCAGCACAGGCCTTTCTTGCTAGCAAGCTGATCGAACCAAGGCTTCAAGGGAGAATTGGCGTAGCGACCGTCATCACGCGCGGACACGCCGGTGCGGGCAGACACGAGCATGCACAACGCCACTGCCATCAAAACGAAAGCGGTAAGTCTGTGCATCATGGCCTCCAGATGATCGCATTTGCGGACCTAACATGCGGGCCCGGCAGACCCGGAGAACTCAGCACATCGCCTGCACCTCGCCTGCGCTAAGTTGCCACCTAATTGTTCAACGCCTGCAGCAACTTCGGCGCTGTGTTTGACACGCGACAATTCGAGAACTCGAGTCACGTCGTGACAGCTAAACGCAAGGCGCCCCTAAAGTTTCCACCACAGCACAGGGGACTACGCGGCGAGGCGATGAGCTCTTGCTCAGTAAACGCGCGCAACGTGGCAACGTGGATCGGCTCGTTGCCGATCTTGTTGCAGTCATCACCCAACGGGCGCGACGCTGGCGACAGGAGGCGGCGATCGATCGTTTCTATGCGCACCTGCGGCAAGCGTAAGAGCAGTCCGCTTGCCGGTGCGCTTGGCGAATTTCGCCTCAGGAGCGGCGACTCGCTCCGTCGCAATCACCGCCGCATTCGCGGCCTCGACTCCGCGACGTCAGGCGGTTGGATCTCGATGTCCGCCCGCGCGGGTAACGCGCTGGACACCCCCCTTGAGCGACTCAGCAAGTATAAATCAGAGCGCCGCAACCGAACAGGCGCGCCCACAATTCAATCCGTGAAACCGGCGAACCACCCACAGAATCCGTGGTAGCATCCGCTCAGCGGCGGCTCATCCCCACAAAGCCGGCTCCGGCGGATGAGCGAGGCTTCCTTCGTAGCGCAGGCCGTGTGGACGATCTTTGGCAAGAAGCAGCGGCCCATCGAGATCCACGACGCGTGCCCGTTGCGTCACAAGCATGGCCGGGGCCATCGCCAGCGACGTCGCCACCATACATCCGACCATGATGCCAAAGCCGCACCGTTCGGCTTCCATTGCTAACGCGAGCGCCTCGGTTAAGCCGCCGGCTTTGTCCAGCTTGATATTGACCGCATCATATTTGCCAGTGAGCGCATCCAGCGAGGTGCGATCGTGGACGCTCTCGTCGGCGCACACCGGGATCGGCCGCTTGACCTGCGCCAGCGCCAGGTCGCGGCCCTCGGGCAATGGCTGCTCGATCAGCGTCACGCCGGCATTCGCGCAAGCGGTGAGATTGCATTCGAGGTCATGTTCATCCCATCCTTCATTGGCGTCGACGATGAGCTCGGCTTTGGGCGCAGCGCGCCGCACCGCCGCAATGCGTTCGACGTCATCGCCACCGCCGCCAAGTTTCACTTTGAGGAGCGGCCGCGTCGCCGCGCGCGCCGCCGCTTTTGCCATCGCATCAGGGCTGTCGAGCGAGATCGTGTAAGCAGTCACGACCGGCTTTGGTGGGGCCAGCGCGGCCAATTCGTAGGCCGGGCGGCCGGTTTGTTTGGCCTGCAAATCCCAGAAGGCGCAGTCCAGCGCATTGCGCGCCGCGCCGGCCGGCATCGCCGCTTGCAGCGCCATGCGATCAAGACCGTCCCGCAATGCAGGCCCCATCGCCACAATCGCCGCAGCTACACCCTCGGGGGTTTCGCCGTAACGCGCATAGGGAACCGCTTCACCGCGACCGCGACGGCCGTCATGGTCCAGCGCGGCGGTGACCACGACCGCCTCGGTCTTGCTGCCGCGGCTAATCGTGAAGACCCGCTCGAGCGGCCAGCGCTCGATCCGTACGCTTAGATTCATGGAACGGGATTATACGCTGGTGACAGCGCGATCCACGAGCGTTTGCCGCGTGATTATGGCCGCCCGGTGCAGTTGAGGCGGTTTCCGCTCATGCGGCGATCTCGGTGCGCTGCTCAAGCGGCAACACGGGCTCATCGTCCTCCGCTACCGGCGGAAGGAGATTGGCGTGTTCGGACCATGCAATGATTTCAAAGTGGCCGTCGACATGCTCGACGAGCGCGGTGCAACTTTCCACCCAATCGCCGCAGTTCATGTAGCGAGTGCCGAAATTGTCGTGAATGATCGCGTGATGAATGTGGCCGCAGATCACGCCATCGACGCGCCGGCGCCGCGCCTCCTCCGCAAGTGTCTGCTCGAATGCGCCGATATAATTCACCGCGTTCTTAACCTTGTGCTTCGCCCATTGCGACAATGACCAATAGCGGAAGCCCAATCGGCGGCGGATAACGTTGAAATAACGATTGATGAAAATCGCGAAATCATACGCAGTATCGCCAAGCAGCGCGAGCCAGCGGGCGTGCTTGACGACCATGTCAAACACATCACCGTGCACCACAAGATAGCGCCGATCGTCGGCAGCTTCATGGATTGCGGTCTCAACCACTTCGATGCCGCCGAAATGGGTTCCATAGTAGTCGCGCAGGAACTCATCGTGATTGCCCGGCAGATAGATGACGCGCGAGCCTTTGCGTGCCTTGCGCAAAAGCTTCTGCACAACGTCGTTGTGATGCTGCGGCCAGAACCAGCCCGAACGCAATTGCCAGCCATCGACAATATCGCCGACCAGATAAATGGTCTCGGCATCGTGATAACGCAGAAAGTTGAGAAGCTGTTCGGCCTGGCAGCCGCGCGCACCGAGATGTACATCCGAGATGAACAGAGTACGGAATTTTCTTGGACCGTGCGCGAATGTCACCCGTATTCTCGCCCGTGATTCAATCGAATCGCGTTATAGATTTGCTCCATTGCAGGACGATGACAAAAATTGTTAACGCGCGACTCGCCGGGCGACGCTCACTCTGAAATTACCTGAATTCCCAGTTTTCGGAGTCACAAGTCTGTCATGCCGGTTAATTAACAGTCGCGGGCAATGACAGCGCCGATTCTTTCCGCCGCGATTTTTTTGCTGACCCTTACCGCGGTCCAGATCAGCAGCATAACGATTGCTATCGTCCGGCTGCGTCGGACGGTATCAACCCAACCGTTGAGCACGCAACAACCGCCGGTGAGTTTGGTACGCCCGCTGTGTGGAATCGATAACTACGCTGCTGAGACGCTGCAGTCGACATTCGAGCTCGACTATCCGTATTACGAGATTCTGTTTTGCGTCGCTCGTGCAGACGACACCGTTTTGCCGCTGGTCAAAAGCTTGATTGCCGCCCATCCCGGCGTCGCCGCCCGGCTGCTGGTCGGCGACGACCGGGTAAGTGCAAATCCTAAACTCAACAATGTGGTCAAGGGTTGGCGCGCGGCTTCCCATGCGTGGATCATCATTGCCGACAGTAACGTGCTGATGCCGCGCGATTATATTCAGCGGCTGTTCGCCAGCTGGCGCGCCGATACCGGACTTGTCGCCTCGCCTCCGATTGGCTCCCAGCCGCGCGGATTTTGGGCTGAGGTCGAATGCGCCTTCCTCAACACTTATCAGGCGCGTTGGCAGTACATGGTCGACAGTTTCGGGCGCGGTTTTGCTCAGGGCAAAACAATGCTGTGGCGGCGCGCCGAGCTTGAGCGCGCCGGCGGGATCGAGGCGCTTGGCAGCGAGGTCGCCGAAGACGCAGCGGCGACGAAGATCGTGCGTAGCGCCGGGCTGAAGGTGCGCCTGGTGGACCGTCCGCTGGCGCAGCCGCTCGGCCACCGCAGCGCGAACGAGGTTGGAATCGACAATTGCGCTGGGCACGACTACGGCGCGCAAGTTTTTTCATCTATTTCTTGCCCGAGAGTCTCTCAGGCGGCGTATTGCCAACGATCTGCGCTGCAATCGTGGCGAACGCTTTCGGCTGGTCGGCACCGCTCTGCGCAATCGGCTTCGCCGCAATCTGGTACGGCAGCGAGATGGTGCTTGCTGTTGCGGCCGGCTGGCGCGTATCGCCGCTTCATCCGCTCTATGGATTGATCCGCGACCTGACGCTGCCTTTTCTCTTTGTCGGCGCACTGCGCGGCAACGATTTCGTCTGGCGCGGCAACGCCATGCAAGTGGAGCGCATACGGCCGGCGCGGATGATGATGCCATTGCGGCAACAAATGCAGGAACGCGCCGCGACGAGCCGAAAGCGCCTGCGTGACTTGCGCGCGCGTATCGCGAAAACACGCTACGCTTCGGATTCGCACCCAGTCGAACAGATTTAATTTTTTCCGGCCTACTCAGCTTGTCCTGTTCGCGGCCTGTTCGCATCCTGGGCCGCGCGATCGGCAATCGCTTTGATCGTCGCGTCGTCGGACGGAAAATCGGCCGCGATCCAGGCGTCTTCGGCCGCCCGCATCGCTTTTCCCAGAGCGGGTCCCGCGGCAACACCGCGTTCGATGAAATCAGACGCCTTCAATGGAAAAGCCGGGGCGCTCCAGCGCTGCGGCAACGTGGCGAGGTCGCGCCAAGCTCGATCCGCTGCGCTCGCGGCCGAACGTGACCACGCCAGCAATACTTGGTCGCCGAAATGCACGGTACCAAGTCGATAGAGCAGCGCACGCGCAAACTTATCGCCGACCGCCGGCGAGACCCGCCACCAGCTTTCCAGCGCAGCCAGTCGTTCCGCTTCTGCGTTGGACAGGCGCAGCCGTTGCGCCAGCTGTTCGCCGTCCTCGGCGACCGACACGCTGAGTGCGCCAAGCCGACGTACCGGATCGGGTTCGACGCCGACCGCCGCTTCGACTTTGGCCATATTTTCGAAGCTCGCCAGCCGCGTGACCCCGCCAAGCACATCGCCGAGCAGACCCGTCTCGGTCATCAACGCAAGCGTCGGCGCAGCATGCGGGGCGAGCAGCAGCTTCAACAGTTCCGATCGTACGCGCTCGCGTGACAGCGAATCGATTCCGGCACGCGCGCGGATGCAAGCCTGTAGCCCTTCGGAATCGGGGGCACCCTCTCCATACCAAGCGTGGAAGCGGAAGAACCTCAGGATGCGCAGATAGTCTTCGGCGATGCGCTGCGCGGGATCACCAATGAAGCGGACCCGGCGCGCGGCGAGATCGGCAATACCGCCGACATAATCGTGCACCTTGCCGTTTGGCGACAACGACAGCGCATTGATCGTGAAATCGCGCCGCTTGGCGTCGGCGATCCAGTCCCGGCCAAATACAACTCTGGCCCTGCGGCCATACGTCTCCACATCACGTCGCAGAGTAGTCACCTCAAATGGCTTGCCGGCGATCAAGACCGTCACGGTGCCGTGCTCGATGCCGGTGGGGACAGATTTCCATCCTGCCGAGTCCACCCGCCGCACGACTTCTTCCGGTAACGCGGTGGTCGCAATGTCGATTTCATTGACCGGCAGGCGCATCAACGCATTTCGGACAGCGCCGCCGACGATGCGCGCTTCCTCGCCGTCGCTGTCGAGCAGCCGAACGAGCGGCGCCGCTTCACCGCGCACGAGCCAAGCGGCGTCGCCGAGAGGATCACGACCGATCACCGCGTTGTCCCCGGCACGAACTTGCCGCTTTCAATATGCGCCGGAACGTAAGTCGAGCCTGGCGGAGCCCCCGAAAACTGCGCGAACATGACAAAACTGCCGAGCACGAGGATGAGTCCGGCCATCACGAGCGCGGCAAGGCGGGGCGTGGTCCAGGCTGCCGGCAGCTGCGTACCCGCGGGCCTCGCAATCAGAAAGGCGGCGTAGACGAGAAACGGCGCGACAAACAATCCGATCTCAATAAGTATCTGCCGGATCATGCGCCATAGACCCGTTCATATAGATTCCGCAGGATACCCGCGGTGATGCCCCAAATGTAGTGGTTCTGATACGGAATTTCGTAATAGTCGCGCGCAAAGCCGTTCCAATCACGCGTCTTGCGCTGGTGATTGGATGGTGTCATCAGAAATTTCAGCGGCACTTCGAATGTCTCCGTCACTTCCCAAGGATTGAGCACGAGCCTGAAATCCGGCTTGACTCGTGCCACCGTCGGCAGAATGCGAAAGCCGGAGAACGTCAGATACAGATCGAGATAGCCGATCGGCTCGATGAGCGCGGGCGCGAGGCCGGTCTCTTCGCGCGCTTCACGCAACGCCGCGGCGACCGGACTTTCGTCCGCCGGTTCGATCTTGCCGCCCGGGAACGCCACTTGTCCGGCATGGCTCGCAAGCTCCGCCGTCCGCAAAGTCAGGAGAACAGTCGGTTCGCTCCGGTCGATGATCGGAACGAGGACCGCGGCGGGCCTAGTGGCCTTGACGCCCGCGCGCGACCAGACTTCCGGATTGAGATCGAGATCGCCGCGCACGCCCTCGACGGACGGATCAGTCAAAGCCGGCGGCACTTCGAGGGTCAATCGCGCACGCGCGCGATCGAAAAAGTTGCCGATTGCGGAGTGCGTGGTATCGACGCGCGCGCTCACGCAAAATCCTTCACCTGATCCGCCGGCGCCATCGCGAAAAACGCTCCCATCGAGACGACGCCGAACATTGCCCTCCCCGCGACCTGACGCTCCACGCCAAGTTCGACGAGGTCGAAAAACAGCGCCCGCGTCACTTTGGCCCATAAGCCGCGGCGCACGTGCAAATATGGCTTCAAGCCGCCGGTCCCGGTTTCAGGAACAAAGCGCAATTGGTGCTGTGGTCCGCAAACGATCCACTCGTCGACATTGGTACGGAAGCTGAGGACCTGTCCCACGGCGTCACCCTCGACCTTGAGCTCAACCGCGAGAAACGGTGCGTCCTCAACCGCAATTCCGCACTTTTCTACCGGCGTAACCAGGAAGTAATCATCACCCTCGCGCTTGAGTACGGAAGCGAACAACTTGACGAGAGCCGGGCGGCCAATCGGCGTCTTGAGATAGTACCAGGTGCCGTCCGCGGCGATCCGCATATCAAGGTTGCCACAAAACGGCGGGTCCCATAGCTCGACGGGGGGAAGACGCGGACCCGCTTCCGCTAGCGCGCCTGTGATCGACTCCAGGCCAAATTGCCCTTCCTTCGCCATGGTTTGCCGCGACTTTGAAGCTCAAAATATCTGCGCCGGCATGGTCATTGTGAGTTCGCGTTTGTCGATCGGTATCCGGGCAGCGCTAAACCCCAGTTGTGTTCCTGCGGGCCACGAATCAGCGCAAAATCTGCATGGGCAGATGGCGCATATGTTGCATCTCATGACCCTAAACCGAGGTACAAATGCGTTGTTGTGCGTTCATGTGATGCGAATCTGATCCGATGCAACGCTTAAAAGCAAGGAGTTGGCCATGCCCGCTGCCGGCGGAGAGGGGCTTGAAAAGATCGAAGACATGATCGTGCGTGCGGCCGAGTCCACAGCGGCACATGTGCGCGCCGCCAAGGCGGCGATTGGCACGGTCATATTCGGTCAGGACAGGGTCGTCGAGCAGGCGCTGGTGACGATACTGTCGGGCGGCCATGCGCTCTTGCTCGGCGTGCCCGGTCTGGCAAAGACGAAACTTGTGGACACATTGGGCACCGTGCTCGGCCTTGACGCGCGCCGCATACAGTTCACGCCCGATCTCATGCCGTCCGACATTCTCGGCACCGAGGTCTTGGAGGAAAGCCAGACCGGCAAGCGTAGCTTCCGTTTCATCTCCGGCCCGGTTTTTGCGCAGCTCCTCATGGCCGACGAAATCAATCGTGCCAGCCCGCGCACCCAATCTGCATTGTTGCAGGCCATGCAAGAGCAGCACGTCACGGTGGCGGGCACCAGGCACGATCTACCGAGGCCATTCCATGTCTTGGCGACGCAAAACCCGCTCGAGCAGGAAGGCACTTATCCGCTGCCGGAAGCGCAACTCGATCGCTTCCTGATGGAAATCGATGTCGGCTATCCGGACCGCGACGCCGAGCGGAAGATCTTGTTCGAAACAACCGGCTCCGAAGAAACGCGGCCAAAGCCGGCGATGACGGCTGAGGACCTGATGGCGGCGCAGCGTCTCGTGCGCAGGCTTCCGGTCGGCGAATCGGTGGTGGAAGCGATACTTGCACTAGTGCGATCCGCACGTCCCGGCCCCGACGCTGGCGAAGTTGCCAAGCTCATCGCTTGGGGACCTAGTCCACGCGCGAGCCAGTCGCTGATGCTCGCGGTGCGCGCCCGAGCTCTGCTCGAGGCGCGGCTCGCACCCTCCATCGATGACGTGATCGAACTCGCCGAGCCAATCCTCAAGCACCGGATGGCGCTCACCTTCACGGCGCGGGCCGAAGGCGAAACCATCGAAGCCGTGATCGGACGACTCAAGGCTCGAATCGGATAGGCCGATGGCAACTGAGCTCCCGTCTTCACATTCGCGCCCGCCGCCGCGCCAGTATCGAGACAGCGCAATCGTCGCCCGAGCGTCCGGCGAAGGCCGTACGCTCGCCGCCAGCATGCCTCGCCTCATTCTCGAAGCCCGGCGCGTGGCGGCAACGGTGATCCATGGCCTGCATGGCCGGCGGCGCGCCGGTCCGGGCGAGAATTTCTGGCAATATCGCCGCTTTGTCTCGGGCGAGCCCGCTTCGCGGGTGGACTGGCGGCGCTCGGCGCGCGACGACCATCTTTATGTGCGCGAGCAGGAATGGGAGGCGGCGCATACAGTCTGGATCTGGCCCGATCGGTCGCCCTCGATGCATTTCGCCTCGGCGCTGGCTCGCGACAGCAAGCTGTACCGGACGCTGCTCATTGCTCTCGCCCTCGCCGAGGTCTTGGTCGAAGGCGGCGAGCGCGTCGGAATTCCAGGATTGGTGCGCCCGAGCGGCAGTCGGAACATTATCGAGCAGATTGCGCAAGCGATCGTTGTCGACCGCGAAGAGCGTACGAGCTTACCACCGAATTTTGCGCCCTCACCGCTCGCCGAGGTGGTTTTGCTTTCGGACCTGTGGAGCGAGATCGCCGACGTGCGACAGATCATCACTCAACTCTCCGGCCGCGGTACTCATGGCCATGTCGTGCAAATCGTCGATCCTGCCGAGGAGACATTCCCCTATTGGGGCCGGATCGAATTCGTCGAGCCCGAAGACGGCCGACGCATCACCGCCGGCCGCGCAGAGAGCTGGCGCGCCGATTACACCGCGCAAATCGCGCAGCACCGCGCCGCAATCCGGAGCGAGACTGATCGACTTGGTTGGAGTTTCAGCATCCATCGAACCGACCGCCCGGCCAGCGAACTTTTGCTGGCCTTGCACGCCCGTATCGGCGCTGGCATGGCGGATGAATGGGTGCAGCTGCGGAGGCCGGGGATACCAATGGCATCCGCATGATTGGCGCATTCTCGCTCGGCTTTACCGAACCGCTGGTGCTCACCGGTCTCATCACTTTGCCGGTGCTGTGGTGGCTATTGCGTTTAGTTCCGCCGCGACCCCGCCGCATCGATTTTCCACCGACACGACTCTTGTTGGCGATCGCACCGAAGGAGGAAACCCCGGCCCGGACGCCTTGGTGGCTCACACTCTTGCGCCTTGCGCTCGCCGCATTGATCATCGTCGCGGCCGCTGGTCCGCTTTGGCATCCGCCCGCGGCGGGGACCAAGACACGCGCACCGCTCGCGATCCTCATCGACGACGGCTGGACGGCAGCGAGCACCTGGGACGCGCGCCTGCGCACAGCCGATGACGTCATCATGCGCGCCGCGGACGATCGCCGCGCGGTGGCGCTGCTGCCGTTGTCCCAGGGGCCGCGGGATGTTTCGCTGGAGACTGCCGAGTCCGCGCGTGTGCGGCTTCACCAAATAGAGCCGGTCCCCTATCGGATCGATCGCGCCGAGGCGCTACCGTCACTGTCACGTTTCTTGTCGACCAATCCTAAAATCGAACTCGTCTGGCTGTCAGACGGCATTGACTTGGGCAACGGCGCGTCCTTCGTCAACAGCCTGCAGCAAACGATCGGCGAGCATCCGCTTACGATTGTAACTGGAGGCGTGGCACAGCCTTGCGCGCTTAATGCCGCCGAGAATGCGGCGGGCGCATTGACCGTGAAAGTCTTGCGTGCAACGCCCGGCGCAAATGACGCCGGGACAGTGCGGGCGCTCGACCTGAAGGGCCTGGCACTAGGCGAGGCACAATTCAACTTCAACGCGACTGAGCATGAAACGGAGGCGCGTTTCGAACTGCCAGTCGAATTGCGCAACGAGATTGCGCGCCTGGAAATTGCGGGCCAACGCTCCGCCGGAGCGGTTCAGCTTTTGGACAAGCGATCGCGCCGCCGCACCGTCGGCATCGTATCGGGCGCGAACGCGGACGTTTCCGAGCCGCTTTTGTCTTCAAGTTACTATCTGCAACGCGCGCTCGAACCCTTTGCCGACGTGCGCCTGGCGCAAGGCGAATCTCCAGCCGACGCCGTTACCCACTTCCTCGACCAGAATCTGCCGATGCTGATCCTCACCGATGTCGGCAATGTCGGCGATGCGCATGATCGGCTAGCTCGCTGGGTTGAAGATGGCGGCGTTTTGGTGCGGTTTGCCGGTCCGCGGCTTGCCGCATCCGAGGACGACCTTGTGCCCGTAAGATTGCGACGTGGCGGCCGTATTCTCGGCGGCAGCCTAAGCTGGGACACACCGCAGCCGCTGGCGGCACTCTCCCGTGACAGTCCATTCGGCGGCATCCCGGTGCCGAATGACGTCACCGTCACCCGCCAGGTTCTCGCCGAACCCGATGCGACGCTCGGCGATAATACCTGGGCGACACTCGCTGACGGCACACCGCTGGTTACGGCTGCGCATCGCGGCAGGGGTTTGATCGTGCTGTTTCACGTCACCGGCGATACGCGCTGGTCGGACCTGCCATTGTCAGGCACGTTCGTCGAAATGCTCAAGCGAGTCGTCGCGTTGTCCGGCACAAACATGATTGCCGAGAGCGGCGCAACCAAAGGCAAAAATGCGCGGACGGTGGCCGCACCGAGCCACATCCTCGATGGCTTCGGCAGTTTTATCGCGCCGCCGCCGACCGCACGTCCGGTGGCAGAGGACTTTGTCGGCAGCGCCACGCCCGACCATCCACCCGGCTTCTATGGGCCGCCCGACAGCCTTGTGGCGGTTAACACACTGACTGGCGGCGATCGCCTAGCCGCCCTCGACTTCGCGCCGCTCGTCAACGCCAGCCGTGAAGTCTACCGAACCACCGAGCCGCAGGATTTGCGCGGGCCGGTCTTGCTCGCCGCAATTGCGCTACTTCTTCTCGATTCGCTTATCGTTCTATTCCTCGGCGGCGGCATTCAGCGCCTCATCCCGCGCCGCGCGCCTGCCGCGCCGGCCTCAATTCTCATACTGGCCTTGGTGACGTTGACACTCGCAAGCACCCATGCGCAGCAAGCGGCAGGTACCGAGGTGCCGCAGTCAGCGCTTGAGACAAAGCTCGCCTATGTCATCACTGGTAATTCCGAAGTCGATGCCATCAGCAAGGCCGGGCTCGCGGGGCTTACCCTATTTCTCGCGCAACGCACCGCGCTCGAGCCAGGCGATCCGATCGGACTCGATATCGCGCGCGACGAACTGGTGTTCTATCCGCTGATCTATTGGCCGATTGTGCCGGGTGCGCCGCGGCCTTCCGATGCCGCACTCAAGCGCATCGATACTTACATGAAAGACGGTGGGACGGTGCTGTTTGACACGCGCGACGCGGTCGTCGCACCGCCGGGCCAGGGCGGTGAAACCCGCAGTCCAGGCATGCTTGAGCTGCGCAAGATTCTTTCGTCACTGGATATTCCTGAACTTGAGCCGGTCCCTCGCGATCACGTTCTGACCAAGACTTTTTATCTGTTGCGCGACTTTCCCGGCCGCTTCGATGCCGGCCAGCTCTGGGTCGAGGCGCTGCCGTCGGAAAGTCAGCAGGAGGCCTCGGGTCGACCCGCCCGCGGCGGCGACGGCGTGTCATCGATCATCATCACCTCAAACGATTTTGCCGGCGCTTGGGCGACGCGACAGGACGGCCAGCCCTTGCTGCCGATGGTCGACGGGCAGCCGCGTCAACGCGAGCTCGCCTTCCGTGCCGGCGTGAATATCGTGATGTACACGCTCACGGGCAATTACAAAGCCGATCAGGTCCACGTGCCGGCGCTGCTAGAGCGGCTGGGCCAATAGCGTCGCATCCAGGAGAGAATGCCGTGAATCTCGGTATTGCGTTTGCTCCTCTGGTCGGCACCGACGTTCTATGGGCGGTGCTTGCGGCAGCAGGTCTGTTCGCATTGCTCCTCCTTGTATCGCGCAGCCGCGGCGCCGCTGTGAGAACGCTTGCGCTGGCATTGATCGTGCTTGCGCTCGCCAATCCGTCATTTACACGCGAGGATCGCGAGCCGCTGAGTTCAGTTGCCGTCGTCGTGGTCGACAAGAGTCCAAGCCAAAACTTCGGCGATCGCATGCGACAGACCGAGGCGGCGCAAGCAAAAATCCTCGATCGATTGCACCGAATTTCAGGATTGGAGGTGCGCGTCGTCGACGCGGGAGAAGCCGACGGCGAGACCGACGGCACGCGTTTATTTACTGCGTTGAATTCGACGCTCGCCGATGTCCCCACCGACCGGATCGCCGGCGTCGTCATGATCACCGACGGCCGCGTGCACGACGTGCCCGCCGATCCCAGCTCTCTTGGCTTTGCGGCGCCGGTCCATGCGCTGATCACCGGACATGAGGACGAGCGCGACCGTCGTGTCGCGCTAATCGCGGCGCCGCGTTTTGGCATCGTCGGTCAACCGCAGACGATCACATATCGGGTGGAAGACCAAGGCGTCGGCGAGAAGACCGCTCAGGTCACGGTGCGGCGCGACGGCGACATCGTGGAGATCCGTAATGTTCCGGTCGGAGTCGCGCAGAGCGTTACCGTGCCAATTCCGCACGGCGGGCAGAACATCGTCGAAATCGAAGCTTCGCCGCTCGCGGATGAATTAACCCAGGTCAACAATCGCGCGGTCGTAAGCATCGACGGCGTGCGCGACAAGCTGCGGGTGCTGCTCGTTTCGGGCGAGCCGCACGCCGGCGAACGGACCTGGCGCAACCTTCTAAAGTCTGATCCATCGGTCGATCTAGTGCACTTCACAATCCTGCGGCCGCCAGAAAAACAGGACGGTACCCCGATCAACGAGCTGTCATTGATCGCATTCCCAACGCGCGAGCTGTTTCAACAAAGAATCGACGATTTCCAGCTCATCATTTTCGATCGCTACGCCCGCCAGGGCGTGCTGCCGATCATCTATTTCGACAACATCACCCGCTACGTGCGCGATGGCGGGGCAGTGCTGGTCGCAGCCGGTCCCGACTATGCAAGCTCAACCAGCATCTGGCGCACGCCGCTCGACGCCATCTTGCCGGCCGAGCCGAGCGGCGATGTCACGGATGAGGCATATCGGCCGGAGCTTACCGAACTCGGGCAACGCCATCCTGTTACACGCGGTCTCGAGGGCTCCGAGGACAAGTCGCCGCATTGGAGCGAATGGTTTCGTATTGTCGACACCCGCAGTGCGACCGGGACGACGGTCATGCAGGGGCCGGATGCCAAACCGCTGCTCGTCCTCTCGCACGAGGGACAGGGCCGTGTCGCATTGCTGCTCTCCGATCACATCTGGCTATGGGCCCGCGGCTTCGAAGGCGGCGGTCCCCATCTCGATCTATTGCGGCGATTGTCCCATTGGCTGATGAAGGAGCCGGATCTCGAAGAGGAGGCGCTGCGGCTAATAGTCAACGGCCACAATCTATTGGTGCGCCGGCAAACCATGACGGATGAGGTCGCGGACGTGACGCTGACTTCGCCGTCGGGCGCGATGCGCACGCTCAAACTCGACGCCACGAAACCGGGCGTGTGGGAAACAAGCGTGAGCGCCAACGAACTTGGTCTGTGGCGCGCCGCCGACGGTAAGCTCAACGCGCTGATTAATGTCGGGCCGGCCAATCCGCGAGAGTTTGCCGAAGTGACGTCGACGACACAGGTGCTGGCGCCGCTCGCCAATGCGACCGGCGGAGATGCGCGGCGGCTCGACGACGGCAGCGGCTTGGACGTGCCGCGGCTCCTCGCGGTGCGCTCGGGGAATGCCTATAAGGGCGACGATTGGATCGGGCTGAAAATGAGCAATGCCAGCGTGGTCCGCGGCGTCGGCGTGTTGCCGGTCTTTGCCGGCCTGCTCGGTTTGCTGTTATTGCTCGGAAGTCTCGCCGGCACCTGGGTGCGTGAGGGGCGATAGAGCGTGATTGTTCACGCTCTAGCAACTCAGTCCGGACGGATCGGGCCCGAGACCCCGTCGAAGGCGCCCGCCGCCAGCTCGGCAAATAACAGCCGGGCCGGATCGACTGGTCCCGGCATGATCGCGCGCCCCTTCGGAACGCGTTTGAAGCCACATTTCTCGTAATAGGCCTCGTCGCCAACCAGGATGACGAGCCGGTGACCTTGACCGGCCGCTTCTTTGAGCGCGCGTTCGATTAAAGCTTGCCCTACTCCCTGATCGCGAAATGCTGGCTCTACCGTCACCGGGCCAAGCAGCAATGCCTTGGCCGCGCCGATGCGAATCGGCGACAGCCAGACCGAGCCGATCAGCAAGGTCCCGATCCGCGCCGTAAATGACAGTTCACGGATGTGATCGGTCCCTTCGCGCAGCCGGTATGCCGTCTTGGCGAACCGTCCCGGACCGAATGTGCGTTCGTGCAGGCGCTCGATCGCCGCCGCGTCGTCCGCCGCCTCGGGCAGGATGCTGACCGAAATCTCATTCATCGCGCCGCCGCCTACCATCCCGTTCAACCAAGGTCCAGTTATAGTGCATGGTTCGCACTCGAGAGGCGCACTATCGCCAATGCCGATAATGATTAAATTGGACCATTAAGCACGGAGAAACCGATGGGTTTGCTCGTCAACGGCGCCTGGCAAGAGGACATTTCCCGCACCAAAGAAGGCCGCTTCATCAGGCCAGCGTCGGTATTTCGCAATTTCGTGAGCCGCGATGGCAGCCCCGGTCCTACCGGCCAGGGCGGATTTGCCGCCGAGGCCGGGCGCTATCATCTGTACATTTCGCTGGCCTGCCCCTGGGCCCATCGCACGTTGATCTTCCGCGCGCTTAAGAAGCTCGAAAACATCATCGGCGTTTCGATCACCGAGCCCCTTTATGGCAAGACCGGGTGGGAATTCGGCATCGTGCGCGGCGGGACGCCGGACACGGTGAACGGCAAGGCGACGCTCGCCGAAATTTATTTGCTGGCCGATCCGCACTATACCGGGCGCGTGTCGGTACCGGTGCTGTGGGACAAGAAGCGGCGAACGATCGTCAACAATGAATCGGCCGAGATCATCCGGATGTTGAACTCGGCTTTTGACGCCTTCACCGACGTGCGCGCCGATTATTATCCGCTCGCGCTCCGCGCCGAAATCGACGCCGTCAACGACCTCGTTTATCCGAATATCAATAACGGCGTTTATCGCGCCGGTTTCGCCACGGGTCAGGACGCCTATGAGGAAGCGGCCTATGCGATCTTCGATGCTTTCGACAAGATCGAAGATCGACTGTCGCGGCAGCGTTACTTGGTGGGTCGTCAAATCACTGAAGCAGATTGGCGGCTATTTACGACGCTGGTGCGATTCGACACCGTCTACTACAGCCATTTCAAATGCAATCTGCGGCGGTTGGCCGATTATCCTAATTTGTGGAATTACACGCGCGACCTTTATCAGGTACCCGGCGTGGCCGAGACCGTCAGCATCGATCACATCAAGCGGCATTATTACGGCAGCCAGAGGCAGGTGAATCCAACCGGCATTGTTCCGATCGGGCCAACGATTGATTTTGCCGCCCCGCACGATCGCAATCGTTTCAGCTGACGTCCAAGCGCGAGGTTGGCGCGCCGCTCGCGCTGGAGCAAGGCAGACTAAGAGGCAAACGACAAGGTAAACGGTCGGTTGCGGGGTCGACATTTGAGAACGCTGTGTTTGTTGTGCAGCCCCGCTCACCAGATTTCGGCGGTAGCCCGGCCTGTCAAAACCTCGGCAATACGCTCGTGGGTGGCGCGGGACGTATCGGCGGGCAAATCCTGTACCGAAAAAAAACCATGCGCCACGATTTCGCTGTTCGGTTGCGGTGGTGCGGTTTGGCGGAACGAACGCACGACAAAAAGGGCAACATGGTCCCGCGGCGACATTCGCCGATTGAAGTAAATCGCATGCAAGACTGGCGGCTCAGTCAGCTCGATATTCCCCTCCTCACGTAACTCGCGCGCGAGTGCGGTAAGAAGCGTTTCCTCGGTCTCGACGCCGCCGCCCGGCAGATGCCATCCCGCGACATAGGAGTGCTTGACCAGGAACACGCGGCCTTCGCCGTCCAGAACGAGACCACGAACGCCAACGGTGAGCCCGCGCGTGAACCGCCAGTAAATGTGCAAAAGCCGACGCATAAGCGGCTCGTATAGGCGGCTGGCAATGCTGAGTGCCATGCTGCGACCACTTGCGATCAGGGCTGGCTTCATCAATTAGAATAGCTCTAAAATATCATATCCTCGCCGCCTAATGCGCACCGTTCCCGGGGAAGGCACTTGAAACGATTCGCCGATCTCAATGAGCAGGAAATTCTTGCGCTCGCCATATCCAATGAGGACGAGGACAGCCGCATTTATCGCTCGTTCGCCGACGGGCTTCGCAGCGCTTATCCTGAAACTGCGGAAATGTACGACAAAATGGCCCTCGAGGAGATCAATCATCGCGACCTGCTGCTTGAGCTGCACCGCAAGAAGTTCGGCGATTTTCTGCCCTTGATCCGCCGTCAGGACGTCAAAGGATTTGTGGCGCGGCGGCCGATTTGGCTCAACCGAACGCTCAGCATCGACGCGACGCGTAAATTCGCCGAGGAGATGGAATATGAGACGGCGCGGTTTTATCGCCGCGCCGCGCACACTGCGCATGACGATTCGGTCCGCCATCTCTTACGGCAGCTAGCCGCCGCAGAGGACAAGCATGAATCCCTGGCGCATGAACTTGGCGAAAAAATCACGCCCAAGGCGCGCGAAGCGGAAGACAGCACCGCGCGGCGAATGTTCGTGCTGCAATATGTCCAGCCTGGGCTCGCCGGCCTGATGGACGGTTCAGTCTCGACGCTGGCGCCGCTGTTCGCTGCGGCGTTTGCCACGCGCAACACCTGGTCGACCTTCCTGGTCGGACTGGCGGCGGCGCTTGGCGCCGGCATCTCGATGGCCTTTGCCGAAGCACTGTCCGATGACGGCTCGCTGACCGGCCGTGGCGCCCCAGTGGTCCGCGGCACAGTCACCGGGGCAATGACCGCGGTCGGTGGACTCGGGCATGCACTGCCTTATCTTATTCCGCACTTCTACGTCGCGACCTCGCTCGCTTGCGCGGTCGTCGCGATCGAGCTTGCGGTCATTGCCTGGATCAGGATGCACTACATGGACACACCCTTCCTTCAGGCGGTATTTCAGGTCGTAGTGGGCGGCGTGCTAGTGTTCGCCGTTGGCATCCTGATCGGCAGTTCGTGATTGATGACTGCATGTCGGCGAGCGCGGGCGCAATGACCGCGGCTGAGGCGCCCCGATGTTCACGCTTGCTCATTTATCGGACCTGCATCTGGCGCTGACGCCGAAAGTTTCGGAGCTGCCGAGTAAACGCGGCCTTGGCTTCATCAATTGGCAGCGCAAGCGCAAATACATTCATCGTCCCGACGTCTTGGCCGAGATCGCGCGCGATTTGCGCGCCCGCTCCGTCGACCACATCGCGGTGACCGGCGATCTCACCAATTTTTCGCTGCCGGGCGAATATGCCTGGGCGAGACGATGGCTCGAAACGATTGGGCGCAGCGGCGAAGTCACGGTCGTGCCAGGCAATCACGACGTTTATGTGCGCGGCGCGGAAGAGTTGCCGGCGAAGTTTTGGGGCGAATACATGCGCGGCGACGACGGCCTCGAGCGGTTTCCATTTATCCGCCGCCGCGGCGACGTTACGCTCATCGCGCTCTCGACTGGCGTGCCGACCGGTCCGTTCCTCGCGACCGGACGTCTCGGCCAAAGACAGCTTGCGCGATTGGCCGAAATGCTGGAGCAAGCGCGCGGAAGCTTCCGCATCGTGCTCATTCATCATCCGCCGCGCAGTCCAGCGCGACGCTTCACGCGACGCCTGACCGATAGTGCCGATCTTCGCCGCGTGCTCGCGGCAAAGGGCGCGGAGCTTCTGCTCCACGGCCATGATCACCGCCGTTCGCTGGTGTGGCTGGACGGCGCAGGCAACAAAAAAATTCCGGCGATTGGAGTGCCCTCGGCGTCGGCCCATGCGCGACACGCCGATGAAGACCCGGCTGGTTACAATGTTTTTCAACTTGAAGGGGCGGGCGGCAACTGGCGCTGCGAAACGGTCTCGTATCAGCGTGGCGCGGATGGCGCGATCGCCGAATGCGCTCGTTTTAGGATCTATTGAAGCCGGCGAGGCGTCAATGCGTGGTGAGGATCAGCGCGACAACGAACAGCGTTGCCGCACCGGCCACGAATCCCAATCCCGCCGCGGCGAGCAGTCGCCAGCGCCGCCGTCGGTAATAACGATGCGCCTCGCCGGGCCGCACACGCGACAAAAGAGCGGGATCGCCCTCGAGCGCGCGTTGCCGCTCGATCAGCCGTCGCGCTACATAAGTCGTTATCGCCTGCACTATGTCGGCAATGTCGTGAGACTCGGCCAGTACGTGGCGTCCCATCCGGCTGTCGTGCAGGAAACGGTAAATGCGTTTATCGCGCCCCATCGCGACATGCGCCACCGCATCGATCCACAATCGCGGCGTCTCGCCGCGGCTAACGCCGCGATCGAATAGATCGACTTCCGGCGGCACCTCCGCGAATAACGGATTGAACGCTTCGTTTAGAAGCTCAAGGCGCGCCAGTTCCGCGTCGCGCAGATCGACGACGACGCTGGTGCGTTCGGCCGCCTCGGCGCGCGCTTGATGTATCGCCTCCTTCAATGGTGAAGGCGATTGCGAATCCGGCGTAGCGGCGTCTTTTGGCTTGCGACCCCACATTTCAGCCGACCGTCCCTTGGCGCGACGATACACCAAGACCGCGCGCTGGTAAAAACGCTCGGAAGAATAGCGGTAAATGGCGCGAATCAGGCCGCCAGAACCGAAATTACGGTCGCCCCGCCGGTCGCATCGCGGGAATCGGACGGTCAGACCCCGCGGCCGCCGTCGACCTCCATGATATTGCCGGTCATGAATTTGGCTTCGGGCGAGGCCAGAAACAAAGCTGCATTGGCGATGTCTTGCGGCAGGGCCAGCCGGCCCAGAGGAATCGTGGCGATGAATTTCTCGCGTATGCCTTGAGCCGAACCGAGAAAGGACGGGAGCAACGGCGTTTCGGTGGCGACCGGCGCAATGGCGCAGACGCGGATACCGTCCGGCGCAAGTTCGACGGCGAGCGACTTGGTCAGCACGTGAACGGCGCCTTTGGTCGCGTTATAGGCGGAAAGCCCCGGCCGCGGCCGCAATCCAGCAGTCGAGCCGATATTAATGATCACCCCGCCTCCCCGCTCGCGGAAAACAGGGACAGCGGCTTGGCAGGCCAGAAACACCCCTTTCACGTTGATCGCGAAAATACGATCGAATTCCGCCTCACCGATCTCCAGCATCGGTTTGTTCACGTGAGTCGCGCCGGCATTGTTGACGAGAATGTCGAGCGCACCAAATGCCGCGAGCGTCTCCTCGACCACACCGTCGACGTCGGCTTTTTTGCTCACGTCGCAGCGCAGCGCGATGGCATTGTTGCCGATGGTGCGGGCCGCAGATTTCGCCGCATCGCCGTTGATATCGGCCAAGGCGACGCGCGCCCCCTCGCGTGCGTAGGTCTCGGCAATGCATTTGCCGATTCCCGATCCGGCGCCGGTCACGAGCGCGATTCTGCCATCGAGACGCATCGAATTTCACTCCCCTTCAACACGAGGCCGTAAGGTTCGTCCAGCAACGCGGTTTGCACGCCGCAACCGCGTCATATTGACCGCAATCAAATCGGCGTGGCTACGCCATTCATAAGATTTGATTTTTCAGTCAGGCAAGGACAAAAAAGCAGCACTATTGATCACTTGCGGGCAAAACAATTCGCTCCGATGCTCCGTCTTCGAATTTGCCTCACTCGCTCGCGGCACAAGGATAACAGATGCTTGCTAACGACAGCTTCCACATCGCCGTGCTCCCCGGCGACGGCATCGGCCCGGAGGTTATGGCGCCGGTGCTCGACATCCTCAATCGCGTTACGGAAATGACGCCGGGCCTGCGCTTGCGCTTCACCGAGGCTCCCGCCGGCGCCGGCTATTATCGCGAGACCGGCCGGTCTATGCCCGAAAGCACGGTGAAGCTCTGCCGCGAGGCCGATTCCATCCTGCTTGGCGCCTGCGGACTGCCGGAAGTCCGCTATCCCGACGGCACCGAGATCATGCCGCAGGTCGAATTGCGCTTCATTTTCGATCTTTATGCCGGCGTGCGCCCGGCGCGGTTGGTGTCGGGCGTGCCCTGCCCAATCGTCGGTGGCGCCGAGCGAGGCATCGATCTCATCCTGATCCGGGAATCGACCGAAGGGCTGTTCTCGTCCATGGGTAAAGGCGTCGTCACCCGCGACGAGGCGCGCGAAACGCTGTTGATCACGCGCAAGACTTCGGAGCGTCTGTTCGAATTTTCATTTCGCCTTGCCGAGTGCCGCAAGGCGCGCGGCCGTCCAGGCAAGCTCGCTGCATCGACAAGGCCAATGCGTTCAAAGCCTACGCCTTCTTCCGCCAGATCTTCGACGAATGCGCCGCGCGCCATTCCGGCGTCACCGCCCAGCGGTTCTACGTCGACGCCTGTGCCGCCATGCTGGTACGGCGACCATGGGATTTCGACGTCATGGTGATGGAGAACATGTTCGGCGAGATCCTGTCCGATCTCACCGCCGGCCTGGTCGGCGGCATGGGCATGGCGCCGTCAGCCGATATCGGCGACACCCACGCAGTCTTCCAGCCTTGCCACGGCACCGCCCCAGACATTATGGGCAAGGGCCTCGCCAATCCCACCGCGATGATCCTTTCGGCCGCCATGATGCTCGATTGGCTCGGCGATAGGCACGGTTACGCACCGGCAAATGCCGCCGCGCAACGCATCGAGACCGCGGTCGATCACCCTTTCGCAAGTGGCGTGAAGCCTTGTGAATTCGGGGGTCGGGACGGCACTGACGCGATGGCGAAAGCCGTTATCGCTGCGCTTTGATTCAACTGGCCCACAAAATTGCCCACTCCAATGATGGGCAGAATTGTGGTTGACCGCAGCCCAACGGCTTGGTTCCTTAAAGCACCTGCGCACGGAAAGCCTCATAAGGCGCAGACGAGGAAACCTCCCGAGGGGACGGCATTCGGCCGGCAGCGCCCATGAAGCATCCATGAACGCGCAGCAGCTGTTACAGCAAATTTCCGATTATTGCCGGCATACCGGACTTGCCGAATCCACCTTCGGCCGGCGCGCTGTCAACGATGGCAAACTGACGACGCGGCTGCGCAATGGCGGCCGCATCACCACCGACACGCTCGACCGCATTCACGGCTTCATGGCGGCACATCCGGCGCAAAGCGAACGCCCGGCGGTCATCGAGCGCGGGCGCGAAATCCCCGCCGGCTCTTCGTTCGCACCCCTGGCGCCGCCGAAAGCCGGCGATCCGCAGCGCAATTTCCGCTTCTTCGACAATCGGCAGAAATATCTCCTGTTCGTCAATACTTGCAGCGAAAAATGGGAAGTCGCGCACCGCGTCTCCGAAGAGCTCGCTCACATGCATCCGCGGCCGCCGGCGGTACGCGTGTTCGACGCCGGCGTTGGCGACGGCACTGTGCTGGTACGGGTCATGCGCGCGATGCATGACCGTTTTCCGCACATGCCGTTCTACATCGTCGGCAAGGAGATCAGTCTCGAAGATGTCCGGCTCGCTTTGCAAAAAATGTCGGACCGGTTCTTCGAACATCCGGCGACGGTCGTGGTGCTGACCAATCTGGCCTATGCCGATGCACCCTGGCTCGCGGTCAAATCAGTCAACGCGGCCTCGAGCTTGGTCTGGCACGAGTTGCCGCTCATCGGCAATTCGGCGCATCAGTTCGAGAAACAGATCATCAGCCTTGAGCCGTTCCTGGCGGATAATTGGAAGGCAACCGTCAGCGCGCGCACCGGCAATCCGATCTACGAGCGCCCCGTCGTTCTTGTCATCTATCGCGAGGATCATCGCTTCCTGCTCGATCCGATTATTCCGAGGCCGGGCGGTACGCAGGCCAATTACGACCTGGTAATCGCGTCTCAGCCCTATCGCGCGCGCGCGCCGCTCGAATTCAAAGCCAAGCGCGTGATCTCGCCGCTGGCGCGGGCGCTCGGACCGGGCGGCCGACTCGTCGCCATGCATTCCCACGGCCATGATCCGGGGATGGAAATCATCCAGAAGGTGTGGCCCGACGACAATCCGTTCATCCACGACCGCCACCAGATCCTCAAAGCAGTGAAGCAGGAGTTGGGCTCCGCCGGCCGCGATCTTAATTTCAATGCCTATGCCGATCATCGCGCGCTGTTCCGCTACGTGATGCACACACTGCCGTCGGAAATTTCGGAATCGATCGGCACGTCGACCCTGTTCGCCGCCTGGAACGCGGCGATCTATGTGGCGCAAGTGGAGGACGACCGGTTGGCGGAGGTCGGCAGCCGTTACATCGACGCCACGCGTTCGGTGCTGCGCGAACGCGGCGGGTTATGGTTTTTCGATGAATCTTACGTGATCTCGCGCCGGCGCAATTGATTGATCCTGCGCCGCGGGCAGCCGGAAGCCACCTTTCCCCCTCCCCCATTTTGCTGGCGAGGATTAAACTGCACTCATGCTGTTCGTTGTCCACGCGCTTGATAAAAAAGACATTCTGCCGACGCGCGCCAAACATTACCGCGCGCATCGAATTCATCTTGACCAAGCCGAGGACCATGCGGTCGACGTGGTGACCGCAGGCACATTGGTCGCCGACGATGGCGAGACACCGGTTGGCAGCATTTTCGTCATCGATGCCACTGATCGTGTCGCGGTAGACGCGTTTACGCGCAGCGACCCATACCACGTCAACGGCGTGTGGGAGCGCGTGACCATTCACCGCTACAACAAGAAGCGCGGCACGCTGATCGTGAGCCGGCGCTAAAGCGAAATTATTTTAGGTTGATTTGGTGTTTCGCTTTAGCTTGTTGTTTAAGCATGATCTTTTCCGAAAACCGGGCGTCCACTTTCCTGGGTCATGCTTTAATCGGTCTCGGCGCAGCTCGTGAAATCTCGACGCAGGACGCCTTCGTCCTCTACGCTGCCGCTGTAGCGATCCCTGCCCTGCTTTTCATGAGCGGCTGAATGAATTTTCCGAATTTCTCGATACCCTCGAGGTAGTCATCGAAGACCAGCATAACACCGCGAACCCCGTCGATTTCGGCCATGGTATCGAGCATGGCAGCGACATCCGCGTAAGCGCCGATGAACGACACCATATTTGCTGGAAGGCTCGCGCCTTCCGCTTTGAAGCGGTTGATATTCGAGTTCGCGCCGGCGCTCGTATCTGCGCCCGCTTGTGAAGCGCGACGGGCAAGCGCCTCCAGGTCGGCGCCAGCCTTGTATCGCTCCCACTTGGCGAAGGCGACATCCGCCGTCTCCTCCGCAATCACCAGTGAAAGCACCAATGCCCCGCAATCACGCCCAGCCGCCTTGCCTTCGGCAACGAGCCGGGCAACCGAGGGCGCAACCTTCTGTGGCTCGTTAATGCAGCTGCCGCTGATGAAGTTGTAGTCTCCGTATTTGGCGGCAAATTTCATTCCGGAATCGCTCTGGCCGGCGCAGACAATCTCCATTTTTCCGGACGGCAATGGTCCCAGGCGGCAGTCGTCCATTTGGAAAAATTGCCCTTTGAAATTGCTTTTCCCGGTTTCCCAAAGTTCCTGCAAAATCTGCGTGTACTCCGCGCAATATTGATAACGCCGGCGAAAGTGCTCTTCGCCAGGCCAAATTCCCATCTGCTCGTATTCGGCCTTTTGCCAACCTGAAACAATGTTGATGCCGCATCGGCCCGGCGCCACCGAGTCGATCGTTGCGACCATACGGGCCGCGAACGGCGGCGGCATCGTCAAAACCGCAACCGACGGAAAAAATCGGATGCGCTTAGTGACGGCCGCCAAGGCGGACGTCAAGGTGAATGCTTCCAGGCACTCGTCCCAATGCCAGGTTACTCCGCCATAGCCGCGCAGCTTGATCATAGCGAGCGCGAAATCAAAGCCATATCGCTCAGCCGCGATTGCGACATTCCTGTTGAGATCGTAAGTCGGGCTATATTGAGCACTTGCTGAGGAAATGAGGTAACCGTTCCTCGCAATCGGAAGGAAGACGCCGACTTCGATCATACCGATTCCCCTTTTGCGCGCTTTATTTTCTTAAGTCGCAGTCAGTCTGCAGTGCTGGAGCGGATGCTACACGGCTCCTTGAGCGCTCATCTGGGTCGCGGCTCAACATTGAATACACGCCGGCTCAAAGTGCGCCCCAACTGCTTGTTGCAAGGAAGCAACCGCGGCGCGTCCTAAATCGTCAGCGTAAGAATTCTTCTGCAACCTTGCCAGCAATTCCTGCCGCATGCCGTCATAGTCGATACCAACAGCGCGCCCATCGCGGACAACGACGCGCCCACCCACGACCAGATATGCTATATGGCGAGCGGCTCCTCTGGAGAACAGAAGATCGATTGCGTCCAGATCATCTCGCAAACGATCATCGTTCAACGCATTCCAGTCTAGCAACAGTAGGTCCGCCGACGCGCTGACGCCAATTGGCTCAAACTCTTTGTTCCTAACGCTCGCCACGCCATTCTGGCACGCCATCGCCAAGATCTCGCGTCGAGAAACCTTAGTTATGAATCCTTCGGCACCATGAAGCAGATCGATGACACGAAACTCACGAATTCCGTCGTCGTCATCATCGAATGCCTGGACGTCAATGCCCATCGCGACCTTGCATTTTCTCTTCACCATGTTGAAAAGCGGCGCGATACCAGACCGCAAATGCAGGTTGGAGCTCGAGTTCAGAGCGATGGTGACGCCGCGCTCGGCAATCAGGTCTAGCTCCTCGTCCGTCGCCCAGGTGCAATGAGCGAGCGTCAGCCGGTCATTAAGGATGCCGATGCGATCCAAAAACTTAAGAATGCCTTCGGGGAAGGTGCGGTCGGCCCATGCGCGTTGATAGCGCGTTTCCAGTAAATGCATATGAACGCGCCGTGCCGTCCTCTTAGAAGCGTCCGCGATGCGCTCCAAAAGTCCGGCTGACGCCCAGTGCGGACCGCCTGGACCGTATTGAACATCGAACGTCGAAGACCCAGCGGCGTCGGCAATGGCGTCCACAAGCGCAATTTGCTCATTTACTGGCAATGGCGGTCGCAGGAACCGATCTTCAATAACCGCTCGCAGGTTTGGCGACAGTGGTTGGAGCGCCGGGTCGGAGGGTCCATAGACCAACGGATTGCAATCTGCCATGCCGACCGCAAAACCCACCCGAACGCCAACATCATCTGCTGCGCGCGCCACCTCAGCCGCTTCGTCAACGAGCCCGGTTAATCCTTGCGTCCGAGTGTAGTGCACCATCACGTTTCCGGCTCCGCCCATGGCCGCGCACGCTAGCGCGACTGACGTGGCCAAGTATGGGCTGACGGCCGGCAGTAGCGTGCGGTAATGAAGCCAACTCTCAAGTGGCCGACCGCGTGCGCCAAGTGAACTCATTCGGACCGTGCGTGCATGATCATGGGCATTTGAAAGCGGAGGCATGACAAAGAACCTGCCGCCTGAGCAAGGCTCGATGGCAGAAATCTTATCTTGAGCGATGATCACGCGGCGATTCTGCAACAGCAGCGCTGCAGCTTGAGGCAAGAGTTGAGCGCAATCGAAGTTCATTGTCGCGTCTAATGAGTCCGTCGTTTCTACGGCCGGAGATGTGTCGTGATCCTATTCGGCGGGCAATCTCCGATCGACGCGCGCAGGTAAGAATGACCGATCGAATATATCGGAGGTGTCAGGCGTCGATTTCAGTTGATAGGCGTCCACGATGGTCGAAATTGCGGTGTGCAAGCGCGCATCCGTCATGTCACCAAGGCCGATCTGAGCTTCCTCCGGCGTCGCAATGAGCTCGTTGATTGCATAGTCCAGCCGGCGCCGCTCGATCGCCGCATTGAGAAGAGGCTCAAGTCGCAGGAGAAGGTCGATTGCCTTCTGGCGATCGGCCACCACCTCTTTGAGGGCGCGATTGACGGCGCGAACCAGGCCGGCCGCCGCGTCCGGATGATCGCGGACGAGCGCACGCGATACCATTACGCCATTCGAATAAAGCGGAAGGCCGTAATCGGAATAAAAGAACCACCGGTAATCCTTATCCGGATTTTGGCCCTCCGCGAACAAATTGATGTAGCTCGTGACCGTGAAGCCCGCGCTGATGTCAACTTGATTGTTGACCAGCATTTGTTCGATGAGATTCGGCGCCATGTTGACGATCTCAACGCTGCCCGGGTCAATCCCATTGGTCTTTGCCAATACCGGAAAAAGCCTCAGCGCGGCCGCGCCGGCCGGCGAACCGAGGCGCTTTCCGCTCATTGCGGCGATTGAGGTGATGCCGCTATTGGCTTTGGTGAACAGCGCCAGAGGCGCTTTGTTGTAGATCATGTAGACCATAACGGGCGGCGATATACCGGCCGTCCCGGCGGCCTGTACGATGGCGTTCACATCGCCAAAACCAGCATCGTATGCGCCAGAAATCACTCTGGTGACGGTCGCCGCCGAGCCTTCGCCTTGATCGATCTGTACGTCGAGACCTTCATCTTTGAAATATCCATTTTCCTTCGCCAGGTAGAACCACGCATGCACCCCTTGCGTCTTCCAATCCAACGTAAATTTGATCGGCAGAAGATCACCAGCGAAGGCACTCGCTGCTAGGAAGGAGGCCAACGCGGCGATTGGGATGGCTTTTAGCAGTCGGTACATGTCGCTCCCCAGCTTTAAACGAATACCTCGCCATCGCGCCGATGCGCCCACGCTGTGAATCGCTTTTCGAGAATTGCAGCGACTGCGTATAGCGCGATGCCAAGCGCGCTGAGCAGAACCAGTGCCGCAAATACAAGCGAAACGTCGAGATTTGACGCTGCCAACAGAATGACGTTGCCGATGCCCCGATTGGACGCAACCGTCTCCGATATGACGGTTCCAACGAATGCCAACGTCACCGCGACCTTCAAGGATGCAAAGAAATAAGGTAGCGCTCGCGGCAGATTAACGAACCACAATATCTCGCCTCTGGAGGCTTGGAGCGCCTTCATAAAGTGTTCGAGCTCCGGCTCCGTTGTCGCGACTCCCGTCGCCACGTTTACGACGGCTGGAAAGACGCTTGAAATAAACGCCGTCAGAACTGCCGGAACCGAGCCTGCGCCAAACCACATCACGAAGATCGGCACCAACGCTACTTTGGGTATTGAAGATAGCGATACGAGCAGTGGCGAGACGATCTGATAGGCCACGCGCGAAATCCCGGTGACTACGCCGAGGAAAACACCTACTGTCGCACCCAAGAGAAATCCGATCATGGTGGTCGTCATTGTCTGGGCGGCATGTGGTATCAGCGCGGGGAAGCGAGTGATCAGCGCCATCACGACCTCGCTTGGCTTCGGAAGGACAAAGGGATTGATAGCGAAAAATCTGCAGAATGCTTCCCACGCCAAGAACAAGCCGAGCATGACGGCCAAGGAGGCCAAGCGCGTTGCGAGAGGATGCGTCATCACACCACCTCATGCCGATCGTTTCGATGAGCATCCGCAATCAAATCGCGAAGGCGAAAGGTCAGGGAAGTGAATTCCAGGGTTCTCATCAGATCCAGGTTTCTGGGGCGAGCGAAATTGGCCGCGCTTTCGTCAGAGATACAGCCGGGGCTCGGTGTCATCGTGAAAATACGGTCGGCGAGAAAGGCAGCCTCGTTCAAATCGTGTGTCACCAGCAACACGGTCGGCCGATGACGAATAAACAGCGTCTGCAGAATCCCCCAGAGTTCTTCTCTGGTGAAAGCATCCAAGGCGCCAAAGGGCTCATCCAACAACAGCAAAGTTGGGTCGTGGATCAGCGCGCGACAAATCCAGGCGCGCTGCATCATGCCGCCGGAGAGCTGCCAGGGGTAATGATCCGCGAATTTCGATAAACCCACTTGCGCAAGAAGCGCATTCGCTCGATCCAGGAATTCACTATTTTTCTTGGCGCGGAATTCGTCCTTGAAAGGCGGAACAATCCGCAACGGCATCATGACGTTCCGCCGCACGGTCAACCAAGGAAGCAAAGTCGGGTTTTGAAAAGAGATGCCAATCCGGACGGGCATTGCGCCTATCTCGCGGCCGGAAATAAAGATGCTGCCCGCGCTTGGCGCTATGATGCCGCTGATCAACTTGAGAATAGTGGATTTGCCGCAGCCGCTTGGACCGGTAAACGCCACAAACTCACCACGCCTAATCGAAAAATTCGATGCGTCGAGAGCGGTAATCCGCTTCTTCTTGCCCGCATAGTCCAGCCGAACATTGTCGAACTGAACCACCACGTCCTGCTTGCTTACTGCAGGCACGGCGCGAATCGCGCGCGCGACCGGGGCGCTGAGCGGCATCGCCAATATTCCCCATGTAGCGGGTTGATTTCGGCGACGATGCCGACGCCCCCCGATGTCCCGGCAAGCCGACCCTATGCCAAGTAGGCAGAAGCAGATAGGCGTGATATTTTCTCGCAGTGATGCTAAAAAGTTCTCACTGAATCGATGCGGTATTCCCGAATATTGCAATACGTCAATCAGGTTGCCCGCACCGGCTCCATCCGCAAGGCGGCCGAACAACTCAACGCAACATCCACTGCGGTCAATAAGCGCATTAAGGACCTGGAAGACGAGCTCGAGGTTGAGCTTTTCGACCGTACGCCTCGCGGCGTCTCGCTCACGGCCGCAGGCGAAATGTTCATTCATTTCGTGCGTGAGCAGCTTTCCGAGGAGGATCGGATGCGATCCCGCCTCGATGAGATGCGCGGTTTAAGGCGCGGCCTTGTTCGGATCGCCACGAGCCAAGCTCTCGCCGGCAATTTCATGCCGGACCTGCTAGCTGGTTTTAAGAAGCGTTCGCCAAATGTCGCGTTTCACGTTTTGGCGGCAACGCATAGCCAAGCAATTTCCGCGCTTCAAGAGCATGAGGTCGAGCTCGTCCTGATATACCGCCCGCCCCGAACGTACAAATTGGAGCCGATTTTTTCGATTAATCAGCGCCTGATGGCCGTGATGAACCGAAATCATCCATTGGCCAATCACCCATCGCTGCGTTTACGTGATTTCGCGAAATACCCGGTGGCGCTTCCCGACGGCACCATCGGCGGACGGCAGCTCCTGGATGACGTTACGCTGCGCCAGGATATCCGGCTATCGTCATTGGTCGTCTCGAACTCTCTTGAGTTTTTGCGAGGCTGCGCGGCAAAGTTTGACGTCGTTTGCTTCCAGATTGAAATCGGGGTCCCAACGCGCGATCTAGAACCGTTCGATCTGGTGGCCAAGCCCATCGACCGCAGGGATCTTCTGGAAGCGCCCTTGATGCTTGGGCAATTGCGGGGACGACGCTTGCCGATCGCCAGCGCAACATTTGCCGAATACGCCGCGCGCGAGATGGACCGCTGGTCAGCATCGACCAATAGTCCACAGGGTGCACGCAGCAATGCCGAATCCGCCACGACGGACGACCAGCACAAGTCTCGAACGGCGCAGAACCGTCGCCGCAAAGCGCGGTGACGGTCGCCGCAGGCGCCGCCCGGAGAGAAACTCAATCAACCCCCACCTTTTGCCTTAACCCGAGGCGCTCGAGTCGCCCAATCACCTCGTCGATGAAATACGGCAGTTCGTCGATGTAATTGACTAACGAGATGGCGATGCCGGTGAGACCGGCTTTGCTGAGATCAGCGATCTGCGCGGCGACGTGGTCTGGATCGCCGACGATCGGCAACCCGCCCATGCCTTGCGCATAGTGGCTGCGCTGCGTGAGATATTCCTGCATCGGCACAGTCTGCGGTGAAATGTCTTTCAGCGCCAAAATTCCGTCTACGGCCGACCAGTCGGCGCGCTCGACGATGCAATGGTGGAAATAGTCCTGCGCCTCCTTTTTGGTCGGCCGGCAGGTGACGACGCCTACGGTGTAGCAGCCGATTTCACCGTCTTGCGCGCGCGCGGCCTCTTTGGCGCGGCGAACCCTTTGTGCGGTTTCCTCCAGCGAGGTGCGTGAAGCCTGGAGAAAGAAAGCATCGCAATTCTTCACCGCGAAAGCCTGCCCTGTCGGCGATGCGCCGGCGTTCATGATCACCGGTCGCGTGTCGCCATAGGGTTTCGGTTTGCCGCGAATGCCTTTCATGGCGAGATATTTGCCCTGAAAGTCGAAATCCTCGCGGTCAGACCAGATCATCTTGATGACGTCGATCCACTCCTGTGCATATTCATAGCGCTGTTCATGGGCGCGCTGTTCGACGCCGAACATGTCGAACTCGCCCTCGTTCCAGCCGACCACGATATTGAGCCCAAAGCGCCCCTCGCCGACGTGATCAGCAGTAACCATTTCCTTCGCCGCGACGACCGGATTGAAGATCGGCGCGTGGACCGTGCCGAACACGGTGATGCGCTTTGTGAGAGCGAGCAGTCCCGTCGCCCAGGTGACCGTCTCGAGCGTCGTGCCCTGATAGTCAGTCGCGCCGCCATATCCCTTCCAGCGGCCGATCGGCAGCAGGAAATCGATGCCGGCTTCGTCGGCCATCAGCGCCAATTTCTTGTTGTCCGGCCAGCTGCCGGACCAGCGCTCGGGAACGAGCGTCACGGCGCGGCCGGAAGAGCAATTGACGCCGAACAAGCCGATCTGGAGCTTGTTGTTGCCGTGCATGGCGCGGCGTGCGTTCAATGAAGCCGAAGGAGCGTGCACGCGTGAACCTCTCGCGGAATTCGCACCCTCTATACCTGAAAATCCGCCACTGCGCGTTGCGGATCGAGCTGCCGCCTGATCGCCTCAATGTCGCCAAGCACCCATAGCTCGGTAATTTTGCCGTCGCGCACCTTAAAGAACGCCGCGCCGCTCCACCGGATTTCCCGACCGCTCGGTTCGGCCCCGAAAAAGCGGCCGAGGTGAATATAGGTGATGAAACCTTCCGGACCTCGCAGTTCTGGACCGAGCGAGGCGCGAAAACGAAAATCAGCGTCCAGGATCTGGCGAGCCTCGACCTCGTCGGCCTTGTTCCAAACGCAATAGTAAAAGCGTTCAACGAGATTAGTCGGCGTCAACGCCACGCTTGTCTCCCTCAGCCGCCGAAAGCTTAGACCGATGCGACTATGTTGTCTCCGCCTTTAGGCGCCAGTTTGCGGAATTGACGTGGATGCCGGTATACCGATCATCGCGCCAAGTTTTGCGCGCCAAGTTTTACGCGCCAAGCTTTGCGCGCCGAGTTTTGCGCGCCAAAGGTTCGGGAGGATTTTTCATGAGCGGGCACCAGTTCGTCTTTGCCACTGCGCGTTCCGTGGCTTTTGCATTTGCCGCGGGCTCGGCCAAAGCCGCCGAAAACGTCAAAATCGGCGTGATCTATCCGCTGATCGGCTCTTCACTAAAATCGTGCCGCGATGACTGCCGTTGACATTTTCTCACCATTTAGCCTCGGTCCGCTGCAATTGCCCAATCGTATCGTGATGGCGCCGATGACGCGCAATCGCGCCGGCCGAGGCAATGCGCCCGGTCAGCTCAACGCGACCTATTATGCCCAGCGCGCCAGTGCCGGATTAATCATCAGCGAAGCCACGCAGATCTCGCCGCAAGGTGTCGGTTATCCGGGCACGCCGGGCATTCACAGCGAGGAGCAGGTCGCCGGTTGGAAAGGGGTCACCGAAGCCGTACACGCCGCCGGCGGTCGAATGTTCCTGCAGCTTTGGCATGTCGGGCGGATCTCGCATCCGTCACTGCAGCCCGACGGCGCGCTACCGGTAGCGCCATCGGCGATCGCTCCTGCGGGCCAGGCCATGACAGCCGGCGGCATGAAGCCCTTTGTCACCCCTCGCGCGCTCGAGACCGCCGAGATCGCCGGCATAGTCGGGGATTACCGCCGCGGCGCGCACAATGCTCGCGTGGCCGGCTTCGATGGCATCGAACTGCATGCCGCCAATGGCTATCTGATCGACCAATTTCTACGCGACGGTACCAATCAACGTATCGATCGCTATGGCGGCAGTGCGCTGAACCGAGCCCGCTTGCTCATCGAGGCCGTGGAAGCGATCGTCGGCGAATGGGGCGCCGCCCGCGTCGGCGTGCGGCTATCACCGACCAATCCATTCAACGATATTTCCGATAGCAATCCGGCCGCAACATTCGCGACCGCAATCGCGGAACTTGATCGTTTCAACCTCGCTTATCTCCACGTTATCGAGCCCGCGACCGGCGATTCGGTGCCCGCCGGAGAAGTGCCGGACATCCGTTTCTTCCGCAAATTCTGGCGCGGTGCGCTCATCGGCAACAAAGGGTACGATCTAGCGCGGGCCAATTTGGTGATCCGCAACGGCTGGGCCGACCTGATTTCGTTTGCGATGCTGTTTCTCGCCAATCCCGACTTACCGATTCGTCTTCGCCGCGGCGGCCCGTTCAATCCGCCGGATCGGAGGACGTTCTACGGCGGCAGCGCGGCTGGCTATACAGATTATCCCCCGATGGGCACTTGAGCCTCTATAAATTCATGTTTTCGATCAATAGCTTATGTAGAAAATGAATTCCTGTGACTTCGGTCACTTCTGTGAGCGGGATCACGCTGTAGGTTGTACAGATGGTTAATGGGCAGACAGCGACAGGAAGCACGGCAATGACCGCCACCCTGAAATTTTTGAGCCGCATAACCAACGAGGTTTTCGAATCTCAGATGCAGCGCGCCGCACAAAGGATTTGCAAACGGCAACACTATTTCGCCCGCCGCGCCGTTTGATATGCGCATCACCGGATTGAGGGTGATACTGCAATAGGATGCACTTTGAATAAGTCTCCACGCGTCTGATTGCCGGGAACTAAATCTCGAGTTTCACCGCCAGCTCTTCAAGGCTCTTCACTGCAAAATCGACTGATATCGTGGGCGCTGCTTCGCCGCGGCCTGGCCCATGTTCATTCGGCCGCGCCACATGCGCGGTTCGCAAGCCGAGCGCGGCGGCGGCGGCAAGATCGTTGGAATGTGCCGCCACCATCATGCACGCCTCCGGCTCCAGATCGAGAGCCTCGGCAGCCGCGAGATAGACGCGCGGTTTCGGCTTGTAGTCGCCTGCGATTTCGGCGCCTAAAATTGCATCCCAGGAAAAACCGTTGCGGCGCGCCAAATCGACCATCAGCGAGATATTGCCGTTCGACACCGGCGCCAGCCTATAGTTGCGTTTGAGCTGGGCTAGGCCGGAGGCGACATCGGGCCAGGCGTCGAGCCGGTGCCACGCTAAATTAAAATTTCGCTTTTCGTCCTCGCTGAGAGTGCTGACGGCAAAGCGCTTGAGCGTGGCTTCGAGATTGCGTCGATGCAGCACGTCAAGCTTGCAAAAGGCGATGCGGCCGGCGCGCACCTCTTCCATGGCGCCCTGATATTCACCCCGCCAGGCGTCGGCGAAGGCGAAGTAATCCAGCAATGCCCCTTTCGGTTTGAGCAACGCCTCGGCCTCGCGCGCGATCGAAGTCCGCCAATCGACCAGCGTGCCGAACACGTCAAAGAACAGGGCTTTTGCGGCGGCCGGCATGGACCATTCATAGCAGGGCCGCTCGCAGCGCCAAAGCGGCGGCGCAAAGCGTCAAGCAGCCGCCTGCCGGCTCGCCCGCTTGTCGGCAGCGGATCCATTTTGGTTCTCCGCAAGTTGCAGGCGACTCCAATTCCACAGCGCGGTGATTTCCTCGGCCGCCTTGCTGCCGCGGGCGTATTCGGTGACGCCGAATCCCGCGGCAACGGCATCCTGAAAATCCATGCGCGCAGACAGAATAGGTTCAGCCAAGATCCCAAGGCGGGTTAATTGCTTTGCCGCTTCGCTTGCGCGCGTGCTGCGGTAACTTGACGGGCACTGGTTAAGAACGAATGCGGCTTTTCGCTTGGCCAAGAACACCGCGCGAAACGTCGCGGCCGTCGCCTCGACATCCAAACACGTCGGACGCGTCGGCAGGAGGGTAAGGTCCGCAACCTCGGCGATCGGGCGAACGGCTGCAGCGTCAGCCCCCGTGGTGTCGAAAATCGCAAGCGTGAACCCGGCGCCGGCAAGGCCCTCGAGAATCGCGCGCAGCCGCGGCAGCCGTTCGCGCTCAAGCGGCTCGACAATAACCTTGTAGCGAACGTTGGCGGATTCGCGGCGCTTGCCCCAGCGTGTCAATGATTGCTGCGGATCAAGATCAAGCGCAATCACGCTTTCGCCCGTACTTGCCGCCACCTCGGCCAGCGACGCTGCGAGCGTCGTTTTTCCAGCACCGCCCTTTTGCGTGAGGAATGCGATTGTGCGCATCAAGCCATCCTTTGGCCCATTGCGGGCCCGCCGTCATTGCGCGAGGGCTCCGGCAGGCGATCGAGCTAGAAAGCCGCCCCCGGCAACGCCGTATGAGTTTGGAATCTCGATGTCGACGGCAAGCGTCGACACGGATTTGCCGCGGTCCATCTTGATCTGCACCTTGTCGGGATCGAAGGAGACATGGCGGCTGATCAGCGCGAGAATCTCTTCGCGCAGAACGCCGAGCAGATCTGGCTGATGCAGCGCGTTGCGTTCGTGCGCGAGTAGGATTTGCAGCCGCTCCCGCGCGACCGGCGCGGAGCCGCGGCCAAACAATTTGAAGAGCTTCATGCTGCCTTCCGTCCGAACAGCTTGTTGAAAATTCCCCGGCTTTCGCTGGGCACGTACATCGGGATCGTCTCGCCCTTGAGCCGGCGCGCGGCCTCGAAATAAGCCCGCGCGGGCGAGCTCAGGGGGCTGTTCAGGGTGACCGGCGATCCGACATTGGAAGCACGCAGTACTTCCTCGCTTTCGGGCACAATGCCAAGCAAGGGTATTGAGAGGATTTCGAGCACATCGTCGATTGACAACATCTCGCCGCGGGCCGCGCGCCAAGGATGGTAACGCGTGATGAGCAATTGCTTGTCGACGCACTCGCCCCGCTCGGCCTTTTCAGTCTTGGAGTCGAGGAGGCCGATAATGCGGTCGGAATCGCGAACCGACGACACTTCGGGATTGGTGACGATGATTGCCGCGTCAGCGTAGCGCATAGCGAGCGTGGCCCCGCGCTCAATGCCAGCGGGGCTGTCGCAAATGATCCAATCGAATTTGGAGCGTAGCTCGGCGATTACTTTGGCGACGCCGTCTTCGGTGAGCGCGTCCTTGTCGCGAGTTTGCGAGGCTGGAAGCAGGTGGAGATTTTCCAGGCGCTTGTCGCGAATGAGCGCTTGCGGCAATTTCGCGACGCCGTGGATCACGTTGATCAAGTCAAAGACCACGCGCCGCTCGGCGCCCATCACCAGATCGAGATTCCGCAGCCCGACATCGAAATCTATGACGACGACTTTTTCCCCGAGGTGGGCAAGCGCAGCACCTAGTGCGGCGGTCGAGGTCGTCTTGCCGACCCCACCCTTGCCTGAGGTCACCACCAACACACGGGCCGATTTCTTATCGTTCATTTTCACGACCTTTCGTTGTTCCTAGTTCATCGCCGAAATTTTCAGTGTATTACCGTCCAGCCAAGCCTGGGCCGGTCCGCTGCGCACGCTTTTGTCGATCTCGTCCGCCGTCTTGTAATAGGCGCCAATAGCCAACAGTTCGGCGTCGAACCGATGGCAAAAAATACGGACGCGGCGGTTGCCGGTGACGCCCGCCATGGCCTGGCCGCGCAGCGTACCGTAAATGTGGATCGATCCTCCGGCGATGATTTCGGCACCTGATGCGACGGAGCCGAGCACCGTGACATCACCGTCTATGAAGGCGACCGATTGGCCAGAACGAACCGGATCCTCGATCAAGAGCGAAGCTGGCTGTTGATTCGTGCGCGGTGCACCCTCGGCCGCGGGAGCCGAGGCCGGCACCGGATCGGGTTCGACCGGGCCGAAGTCCTGCATGCCGCGTCCGCCACGCAGCAAGGGGGGAAGGCCTACTGCATCGCTCGGCTCAATGCCTTCAATGCCCAATACCCGTACATTGCGCTCCGCGAGGCTGGCGAGGAGATGCGCAATCCCATTCGGGCTTAACCGCACTGCCGACAGATCCAGCGCTACGGCGTGACCAGCAAAGAAGCTTCTGGAGCGCTCGAGCGTGGCGTCGAGGTCCATAAGCCACTCTGCGATCGGCGCCCGCGGCGTAAAGACGAATGCCATATAGTTGCGCGCCCGAAATTTCAGCGTTTGCCGTTGGACGATGAGGCTTGACACCACGCCTCTCCGATTTTGGTTGATTCTAATTGGTTAATAATCTCTCCAGCGATGGTTAACGAAGGGTTAAAAAATCGGACATCAGACGAGTTCCACAACACTTAAAGCTCGCCGCGGCTCAACCTTGTGCAAATGTGTTATCAGCCGTTCGCGAGTGTCGTCGTGGCGGATGTCGCAATAAGCAAGTTCTGTAATCGTGCCCGCTTCGAAGACGCTTGGCGCACACTGGGACTTCTCGGGTCGGCTCGACAGCGGAATAAAACGCCATTATCCAATTTGCCTTGCCGTTGCCGATTGCAGCGGCATGACACGCAACCGCTCGGCCGGTTTTGCCGCTGGGGAGGAAAATCACATGCGCAATATGCAATCGCCGCGTCTGCCAGCCTTGTCGGAGGTGACGTTCACACCCGAACAGCGCGCCTTGGCGGAATCGATCCGGTCCGGCCCGCGCGGCCAGTTCAAGCTGGCCGGCCCATTCGCGATCTACCTACATTCACCGGCTTTCGGCGAACTCGCTCAGAAGCTTGGTGGACATCTGCGGTTCAAAACCAATGTGCCACCGCGGCTGTCGGAATTCGCAATCCTCGTCACTGCTGCGCAGTGGAAAGCGCAATACGAATGGGCCATGCATGTGCCGATGGCGGAGAAGCAAGGCGTCAAGCTACAAACCATCCGCGACATTCAGGCCGGCCGGGCACCGAAATCCGCGCCGCGCGATGAGATGGCGATCTACGCGTTTGCCAAGGAGCTTTATGCCAAGCGCCGCGTCGGGACCGCTGCGTACAATCGCGTGCGCAAAATTCTCGGCGACGCCGGCACGGTCGAGCTGGTCGGTATCCTCGGCTATTACGCGCTGGTCTCGATGATCCTCAACACGTTTCGGATGCCCTTGCCGGAAGGCATCAAGCCCGGATTTCGCGAACCTTCGTAAGCAGGCATTGGCTCGCGGCCTAAACCCAACGCGTGACAAATCTCAGCGTTTGTCCAGCTGCATCATGCCGCCGCCAGGCGCCTGCATGTTCATGCCACCGGAATCGTGCATCATCGTCCCTCCCGCGGAGGCGCTCGGCGCCGGCGCTCCTATTGCGAGTACCGGATACTCGACATCGACCGCGCCGGCGTGATCGAATTTCAGCGTCGCCTTTACGGTTTGGCCCTGCTCGAGCGGGTGTTTCAACGCAAGAAACATCATGTGGTAACCGCCGGGCTTAAGCGTGACGGACTCGCCCGGCTTGATTTCCACGCCGCCTTCAACGGGCCGCATCTTCATGATGCCGCCTTCCATTGTCATGCTGTGAATCTGACACTGCGCGCTGGCATCCGCTGAAACGCAGCTGACCTTATCGGGCGCGGAACCTTTGTTGGTGATCGTCATGTACCCCGCGCCTGACGACGCTCCCTTCGGGGTCGCCCGCGACCATGGTCGCGAGATATGGATTGAACCCACGTCGTAATCGCCGGCCGCGCCAACCGGTGTCGCGGCGAAGGCACACCCCCCAAGTATCGCCGCTACCACAAGCTTATTTGTGGAACCAGGTAAGAACGACCCGCTTATCAATTTCGTCATTCATTCGCTCCCAGCGAGGAGATGGTCGAACCCGGAAAGTTCCCCAATTAGGAATATGTTTCCGAAATCGCCGATCTGGTCCGGGATATATAAGGCAGACGGCTGCCGCTTTCCGGTATTATCTTTAGGCGGTTTAATGATTGGATGACCGGATTCGACGACTGGAGATTTTGCCGCGGAGGCGTAATCTGACCATCATGCATGGCTCAAAGGCGGTGATCGACCGGCCCTATCCGCGCGACGCCGAAAGATTCGGCCAAATCATTCCCTTTGCGCCACGCCGGCCGGGTAAGCCACCGCTCGCCGCTGCGGCGATTAAAGCGGTGGACGACGAGGCTGACGATTTCGCTCGCTTCGAAGAGGAACAAGACGAACCGATCGATTATCGCCATCGCATGGTGATGAATCTTATCGCCCTTGCAATCCTGACTTCGCTTGTATGCCTCGGCGTTTGGATCGCCGACACGATCAGTGACTTGCAAAAGGAACAAGACTGCTTGATGCAGGGCCGCAGTAATTGCGCGCCGATCGAAGTATCGGCTCCGGTGCACGAATAGTTATTGACTGACCGACCGCTCTGGCGCTCAGCACAGCCGATTTATCAATTTGGTACTTTTTCCACAGCCGGTTGCGGGCCGACCGCCCGGTTGTGTGACGGCGGATTGTCGACGCTCTGCCGCGTGTTGGTTCGCTCCGGAACCGCAATCACGGGCGTGCTGTCGGCCACCGGTTTGGCTCCGCCACTATCGGCGCCATTGCCGCTTTTGGGGGGAGTGGCCTGAGGAGTGGCGCCACTGGGCGGCGGCGGCGCGGCGGAACCGCTGTCCTGATTGGCCGGAGCCAGCGTGCCGGCGCTCGGCTTCGGGCCGCTCGGCGCCGCAAGACGATGGCTGCCGACAACCGCGAGGACCTCCGTAACGACGCGGGCATGCAGCCGCGGCGATTTATCGATGTTGATGTGATCGATACTTGGATCGGAACTGACGTCGATATTAGCAAGCGAGCCACGGAATCCCGGCCCGCCCCGCATATAGGCGTATTTTCGCTGCGTTAGATTGAGAACGCGGGCGACATTGTCGCTCGCGGCAAACGATTGCGTGCCATCGAAGGGAACGACCAGCGCCACGGGAACACCTTTGCGGCCCAAATAGGCCGCCATTTCCATAACCGCGTCGGCGCCGAGCGAGTGGCCGATCAGAATGATCGGCCCTTCCTTGCCAGCTTTGTAATCCACAGCAGCCCGGTCGGCGAGTGCTTGCCACTCCGCGTAATTGTGGACCGTGGCATAGACGCCGCGTCGATTGAGCTGTTCCGCTAAGGTATCCATGCCAAGCGAGAAAATATTCATCAGGCCGCGAAGGAGGTAGGCATGCGCTCGCGATTCCGCGGCGCCCGGATTTGTGCCGAACGCGAGCACCATTCCAACGACCAGCATCCCAATCGCGGTCAAACGCCACGAACGTCTCATGAACCCCTCACGCCCTCGCGCCGGCCTTGGAAACCGGGCCTTTCTGCTTCCTAAGCGATTCATATTGCACTGCCAGATTTCGCCGTCGAAATCCTCCTAAATCGTCTCGCTCCCGGCAAACCAGCGCCCACCTGTAGCAAAAATGCAACGTGAAGATGAACTCGATACTGGCATTCAATAGAGCCACGGAACTACACGCGCCGTCCGGCGCATATAGGCCCGATACTGGTCGCCGAACGCTGTAATCATCATTGCTTCTTCGCGCGCTACTCGCCCGAAAAACAAGACACCGAACCCGACGAGACCGGCAGGTCCTGCGATCCAGTTGGGCAGCAGCAGGGCTTGGCCGAGCGCCATCAACCAGAAGGCGGCATACATCGGGTGCCGCACCAGGGCGTAGACGCCGGTTGTGACGAGCGTGTGGCGTTCGCGCAGATCAAGGCTGACCGACCAGTTATGTCCGAGGTCATGATGGCTTCGGTAGAACAGCCACAGGCTGCTCACTTCGACGGCAATTCCCAGATAAGCCAATGGCGGGGTCAGCGGATAATCGGCAAAGCGCGGAAAATGAGTGGCGAGGTAAATGCAGGGCACAATGCCGAGGCCGGTAAGAGACGCGGCAAGCAGGATAATTTCCCTCGGCCCGCGCCCCGAATAGCGTACCGGCGTCTTGCGCGAACGCTGGCGCGGGATGAGCCGCAGCGCAAACCAGGCGAGGCCGGTGACCAGCCAAAGGATCTTCGCGATCGTGGCGGTCACGGCTTAAAGCCCGCTCACCGTTGCAGGCGAAACATGCTTGTCGCCCGCGTCGACACTGGTGAGGTTTGGTTGCAACGCCCCGTCGGCGGCAAAAACCGCCACTGCCCAATCGGGCTCTTCGACCCGGTCTCGTAACGCGATCGGCCCGCAGCACAGCATGTAATAGTCGTAAAAATAACGCCGCTCATTGCCCATCACCGCCTGCCTGTGGATGCGCAGGAAATTGAGATGGAAACGCCGGTAGGTGTGCTCTTCCACCATCATCCGAATTCGGAAGATCTTGACGATGGGTTTGCCCGCGGGCGGCAGGCCAAGCGCAACGACGGGATCCACCTTGTAGACATTGATGATGTCGACCAGCGCTTGATATTCGACCCAATAGACAGCCGGCGTATTGGCCACCCGCTGCACGACCTCACGCAGCCAGCCCGCCGCCGGATGCAGCGCGACTTTCAAGAGCGACGAGCCAGTCGAAACGACATGCAGCGGCTTGGAGCCGGCGCCGAGCCGCGGATCGAGCTGCAGCGCGCGATCCAAGACGACAAGCGACAGCGGCGCGCCGAGGCTGTGGCCATCGACGATGATCTCATCGGCATCGCTCTCACGGATCAGCCGTAAAAGTTCGCGTGCTAGCCGCTCGAGCCGCTCATGAAGCTTTGGGCGTACGCGATGGATGAAATCACGCGCGAAATACCAATCATCCAGCGCATAGCCGATATGGACCGTGCGGCCAAAGGTCCAGCGCAGGCCGGCGAAGAAGGCGAGCCACAGCACTGGCGCCAAGACCATGTGATACGGCAGTCCGCCGTGGATCACGACAAACCGCGTGGCCGCAATCGACAGCCACATCATCCCGGCGACGTAAACCAGCGGGGAAAGAAAGAATGCGCCGTAGCGCCACGCCAGGACGAAATAGCGGAGGACCGTTCCGGTCAGAACAAATTCCATCAATGCGGCGATGCCAAGCGGAAAACGCCACCAATCGCTCATCGCCGTATCGGCGGTGACGAAATCGTCCCAACGGAACCAGTGAAAGTCGGTGATCACGCGCCAATTCGGGCCCGACGTTTCGATTGTCCAATTGGCCACGGCGCCCTCAGCCGACAGTTTTACCGGTGACACCTTCCCCTGCACGTTCCAAGTCTTCTGGAACCGCGCCATCTCGCGAATGAATCGGCGATGCTGGTGTTCGGGCCCGACTGGCTCATAACCGGTCATCTGCACGAAGCAGCGCTTGCGCACGAGCGTGTTCGGCATTGGCCCCTCTCCGGCCGCTCCCTTAGGCAAGATGGCGCCCTCGATCAAGCGGGCCTCACGCTAAGGCGTTTGGCATCGACGCGATAAGCTCTTGCGCTACAGCAACAAAATACGGCTTTTTGCGGCGGGCAAGCGTGACCGCAACCGGGACCGCCGCCGTTGAACTTACCGGCATCCTTCGCTATACGGGGCGTTCACAAATGAGGGGCCCGACGCGACCGGGCTTGCTCGCGCCGGGCTGGGCCGGCGCCTGTTCTCCGATCGACCAAAGAGCACGCCCGATGTCCACCACATTCGATAAAGTGGCCGAAATCATTGCCGAGACTTGCGATATACCGCGCGAGAACATCAAACCGGAAAGTCATGCGATCAATGATCTCGAGATCGACAGCCTGGACTTTCTTGATATCGCGTTCGCCATCGACAAGGCATTCGGCATCAAGCTCCCGCTCGAGCAGTGGACGCAGGAAGTCAACGACGGTAAGGCGACCACCGATCAGTACTTCGTGCTCAAGAACCTGTGCGAGCGGATCGACGAGTTGATCGCTGCCAAAGGCGCCTGAGCGCCGCATGCGTCTTGAGTATTTTCAGATGATCGACCGCTTCGTCGCCGTCGACGTTGGCGGCCGCGTTGCCCGCGCAATCTGTACGGTTCCACGGCAGAGCACGGTGTTCGAGGGGCACTTTCCCGGTTATCCACTGATGCCGGGCGTCCTCCTCATCGAATGCATGGCGCAGACCACCGGGTGGCTGGTGAGCGCTGTCACCGGCTTCACCGGGCTGCCTGCGCTGGCGGGCGTGAAAGAAGGCAAAATCCGCAGCGCTGTTTTTCCTGGCGATGAGCTCGAATTCGAAGGCAAGGTCGTCCATGAGGGCTCCGGCTATGCCATCGGGGAAGCTAAGGGATGGTGTAAGGGCGCCGCGGTTTGCGATGCGACGCTAACCTACCGCATCGTTCCCTACCCGAGCCCTGAACTTCGCGCCGGATTGTGGGAGTGGGCGGATCGCATCAACTTCCCGGCCAGGGAGTTTGCGAAGTGACCGAACGGCGCGAGGTGTGGATCACCGGCGTCGGCCTTCTCACCAGCTTGGGCGAGGGGCTCGAGGCCGCTTGGCAGCATCTTGAGCGCGCCGAGCCGCCACCTTACGACGACAAAAGCTTCGCACCCTATATCGTGCATCAGCTGCCACCGATGAGCTTCGACAAGCAGATCCCGAAGAAGAGCGATCAGCGGCAGATGGAGATGTGGCAGCGGGTCGGCGTCTATTCCGCCGGGCTTGCGCTGACCGATGCCGGAATCGCCGGCAAGGCCGAATTGCTCGATCACACCGACATGATCGTCGCTGCGGGCGGCGGCGAACGCGACATTGCCGTCGACACCGCGATCATGGCCGGCGTCCGCAAGACCAATCAGCCCGGCGCCTTTCTCAATGAACGGCTAATGAGCGATCTGCGGCCCACCTTGTTCCTGGCCCAGCTCCCTAACCTCCTCGCCGGCAACATTTCCCTGGTCCACGGAATTGTCGGCTCCTCACGCACCTTCATGGGCGAGGAGTCTGCCGGTGTAGACGCGGTGCGAGTTGCGCAGGCGCGCATCGCCGCCGGGCAAAGCGAGCTGACGCTGGTCGGCGGCGCCTATCACGGCACGCGGTGGGACGTGCTGCTGGCCTTTGAGCTCGGCGGCGTGGTGTTGAAAGACAAATTCGCCCCGGTCTGGGATCGCGGCCCGCAGGGCGGCATCGCGTTTGCAACAATGGGCGCCTTCCTGGTGCTCGAGAGCAAAGAGCACGCAACCGCCCGTGGCGCACGGCCGCATGCGCGAATTTCGCCAGTGCTTTCGGATCGCAACGTACGGAAGCCCGGTGAAGCCGAGGCGTCTTTGCGGCGGCAATGGAACGCGATTGCCGCGCAGATCGACCCCGCGCACAGTGCGATTATTTCCGGCGCCGCCGGGCTTGAACCAGCGACCTCGGCCGAGCTTTCGGTGCTTAAGGAAATTGGGCTCCCGGTCCGCAATACCGGCACCTATATCGGCCATGGCGTCGACACCCAGTTCATGGCTAATCTGGGAATTGGCTGCGCCGTCATCGACCACGGCAAACTGTTCACCCCGACTGGATCGGGCGATGCCGGCGCGAGCCCGGCGGGCTTGCGCCAAATCGTTGTCACCGGTGTGGGCAATTGGCGCGGCGAAGGTCTGGCGCTGCTCGACCGGGTGAATTGAGGGAGAGGCATCATGGCTGCGAGCAAACCCACCGCCAGCGCGCATCGGGACAAAGCCGGCCGTCCGGTGATCGCCATCACCGGGATGGGCGTTGTCACCTCGCTCGGCATCGGCAAAACCGACAATTGGGCCAAACTGAGCGCCGGGAAGTCCGGCATTCGCAGGATTTCGCGCTTCCCCCTCGACAGTCTGCGGACCACGATCGCCGGCACGGTCGACGACGTGTACAAGGGCTACATGCCGCCGGCGGAGCTTTCGGAACGCATCGCGCTTTCCGCCGGGGAGGAAGCTATCGCGCAATCCGGCATTGGCAGCAAAGGCTATTTTCCTGGACCACTATTTCTAGCTTTGCCTCCGCTCGAAATCGAATGGCCTTATCGGATTCTGATGGCCGAGGAAGCCGTCCCCAGCGGCGATGCCGGCTATCCCGACCTCATGCGGGTGGCGCGCAAGCAGCAATTCGCGCCAATCTACGAGACCCTCAAATACGGAATTATCGGCGAGCATCTCGCTGACCATTTCGGCACCGAAGGCTCGCCGATTTCGCTGACGACAGCCTGCGCGTCCGGCGCAACCGCGATCCAGCTCGGCGTCGAGGCGATCCGGCGCGGGGAATGCCAGGCGGCGCTTGCGGTGGGTGCCGATGGCTCGCTCACGCCTGAATCGCTCGTTCGCTTTTCGTTGCTCTCGGCCTTGTCGACCCAAAACGATCCGCCGGATCAGGCGTCGAAGCCGTTTTCCAAGAATCGCGACGGTTTTGTTCTTGCTGAAGGCGCGGCAGCGCTGGTCCTCGAAGATTACGACCACGCCATCGCGCGCGGCGCCAAGGTACTCGGCATTCTCGAAGGCTGCGGCGAGAAATCTGACTCCTTCCACCGCACACGTTCCAGCCCGGACGGCAAGCCGATCATTGCCTGCATGCGTAACGCCCTTGCTGACGCTGGAGTTGGCCCGGAAGATGTCGACTACATCAATGCGCACGGTACCTCGACGCCCGAGAACGACAAGATGGAGCATTTGGGCGTCTCCACCGTCTTCGGCGAGCACATCCGCAACATTCCGATCTCTTCAAACAAGTCGATGATCGGACACACCCTTACCGCTGCGGGTGCGGTTGAAGCTGTGTTCAGCTTGCTCACCCTCGAACATCAGCGCATTCCGCCGACGATCAACCACCAGATTCCCGATCCCGCCATCCCGCTTGACGTCGTGCCGAATGTGGCGCGCGACGCGCGCGTTACACGCGCCATTTCCAATTCGTTCGGTTTCGGCGGACAAAATGTCTGCCTGGTCGTGACGCGAGAGCTGGCGTGAGCGTCACTGCCGGAGCCGTGGTCGGCGAACGCGCAGGCTCCACGCCCCCTCCAGCGCGGGGATTGATCCGCGCGCTCACGCTCGTCGCCGATCGCAAAATCGAGCTTCGTGAAATTCCCGCTCCGCCGACGCCCGGCGTGGATGAAGTCCAGATCCGCATCAAAGCGATCGGGCTCAACCACATCGATGTCTGGGGTTGGCGCGGCATGGCTTTCGCCAAACGCCAGCTGCCGCTCATTGTCGGCGTTGAGGCCGCCGGCGAAATCGCAGCCGTCGGCTCCGGTGTAGACGCTCTTCGGCTTGGCGATCGTGTCGTCGCTTATGGCGCGCTGACCTGCGGCATCTGCAAAGCGTGCCGCGCCGGCCGCGATAATCTGTGCGAAAACGTCGCCAGCATCATGGGCTTCCATGTCGATGGCTTTGCCCGCGATCTGGTGAACATGCCGGCCCGGCTGGTCGTGCCGATCCCAGCGAATGTCAGCTACCGCGATGCCGCTTGCGCGCCGGTCGCGTTCGCCACGGTGCAGCACATGCTGTTCGATAATGCCAAGCTCGAGCCCGGCGAGACGATTCTGGTCCAAGCCGGCGGGTCCGGGATCGGCACCACCGCGATCAAAATGGCTAAAGCGATCGGCTGTACCGTGATCACCACCGTCGGCGACGATGCTAAGGCCGAAAAAGCAAAAGCAATCGGCGCCGATCACGTCATCAACTATCGGACCGACCGCTTTGAAGGCGTGGTGCGCAAACTGACCGGCAAGAAAGGCGTCGATGTCGCCTTCGAACATGTCGGCCCGGACACGTTTAACGGTTCATTGCTTTGTCTCAAGCGCGGCGGACGGCTTGTCACCTGCGGATCGACCTCCGGCCAGTCGATCACAATGAATTTGTTCCAGCTATATCTGCAGCAATATCGCATCTTCGGATCGTTCGGTTGTTCGCTCCGCAATGTCGGCGAGAGTCTTGCCACGATGGCATCCGGGCTGCTCCCGGTCATCGACACCGAGGTACCGCTTGCTGAGTTCGAGCGCGGGCTCGCTCGGCTCGAAAGCCGGCAAGTTTTCGGCAAGATCATCGTCACGTTCTAATGCCCGATCGGCCACTCAAGAACCTGTTCGACAAAATTGTCGGCGCGCTCACGGTCGGTCTGCTCGAAGGCATCAAACATACCGACCGCCGGCGCATGGCGAATTTCGCCGCCGCATTCATGCGACGTGTCGGGCCGCTGTTTCCGGAACATCGCATCGGCCGCGAACAGCTACACATCGCCTTCCCGGAAAAATCCGCCGACGAGCTCGAGCGCATTCTCGCTGGGGTCTGGGACAATCTGGGCCGGATCGCGATCGAGTTTGCTCATCTTGACGAATTCTGCGTCGAAGGCTTTGGCACGCAGACCGCGGATGTCATCACATACCCAGCGGAATCCCAGGAGCGCTATCAATGGATCATGAGTAGCGGCAAAGCTGCGATCGGGTTTGCCGCGCATTTGGCCAACTGGGAACTGCCAGGAATCGGGGCCAAGCTTATTGGTGTCAAATCCGCCGTTCTTTACCGGCGGCCGAACATCGGCGCAGTCAATGACGCCATTGTCAAATTGCGCGAGCCATTGATGGGCGAACTCATTCCAACCGGCCTCGATGCGCCGGTGAAATTGGCGCGCCTTCTGCAATCCGGCGTCCACGTCGGAATGCTTGCCGATCAGCATTACAGCAAAGGGGTCGAGGTCATGTTCTTCGGCCGGCGATGCCTTGCCAATCCGCTGATCGCCATGCTGGCGCGGCAGACGGAGCTGCCGATCTACGGCATGCGCGTCGTCCGCAAACCCGACGGCAACAGCTTTTGGGGCGAAATCTCCGCTCCGGTCGAGCCGGCGCGCGATGCGGACAGCCGCATCAACGTCAAAGGTACCACTCAAGCGATCACCTCCGTTATCGAAGATTGGATCCGGCAATTTCCCGAGCAATGGTTATGGCTGCATCGGCGCTGGCGCTGACCGTTTGAGTCAGATACCGCACCATCACACGACAAAAAGAGGACGACTCGATTGGCGTCCCCAGAATGGAAAGTGCGTCACAAATTCTCCGTAGCCGGCCAAAGAAGCCTGCTCGCAACCGCCGATAAAGTGATTGAATAAAATAGCCCGTTCGTTGTTAGTTCAAGGAGGCCTAAATCCACTTGAACCTACCGGGCATCGGGTTCGATAATATGCTTCGCGGGCTTTAGAGCCGCATTTAATGAGGCTAGATCAAAGGGGGGATCATCCATGAATGGTGCAGCGCAGACAAAACTTCTGTTTCCGGGGCTTGCCGGCTTCTATGCCTCGTTCAGAGACATTGCCTACACGCTGGTGCGCGTCATAATCGGCTACATTTTATTGATGCACGGCTGGGGCAAGTTCAACAGCGGTCTCGGCAGCGTCGTCGGTCTTATGGATAAAGTTGGACTGTCGCCGGGCATTTTTTTGGTGGGGCGGCGATGTTCCTGGAGACTGTGGGCGCGCTTTGCGTCGCCATCGGTTTATTCACGCGGTTCTTCGCGGCGGCGCTGGCCATCGAGATGGGCATCGCCTTTCTGGTCGTTCACCTGCCCAAGGGTTTTGCCGCCAACCAGGGCGGATTCGAATACGTGCTGCTGCTGGGCGTCGTGCTGTTCGCCATCGCGGTCCGTGGCGGCGGGCCGTATTCAGTTGATCGGCTGATCGGCAAAGAACTCTGATACCGGGTGGTTGGAGCGGCGCGAGTTGCCGCTCCAACCCGATCTAACTGAAAGCCGCCGCGTCTGACCAACGCGGGAACAGACGTGCGAATTATCGCGTCATCGCCTTCGATTACGCCAAAATCACGCTTGCTTGCGCAGGTCGCCTCGGCCTTCACAGTTTGCTGATACCGGCCTGATCGATGATTTGCTTGAACGTGGCGATTTCTTTGGTGACTCGCGACCATGCCGCGTCTGCACCTTTGGGGCGCACCAGAAATCCGGATTGGAACAGTTTGTCCTTCATCACTTGCGTCGCCAGGACCTTCAGGGTCGCACTTTCGAGCCATTTGACTTCGGCGGGCGGCGTCTTCGCCGGCGCGAGCAGCACTATGTCAGTTCCGATGCTAAAGCCGTCGTAACCGGCCTCCGCCATGGTTGGCACATCGGGTAATTCGGGCCAGCGGCTGTCACCGCAGATTGCGAGGCACCGGAACGTGCCAACTTTGATGTGTGGCAAAGCCGCCCCAAGCGAGCCGACGCTCAATTCCACCGTACCGGTCAAGAGCGCCTGGACGGCATCGCCGCCGCCCTTGAAAACAACGTCTGCAAGCTTCGGTAGATTCTCCCGCGTCTTGAACAATTCGAGCAGCAGTTGCGGCGTCGTTCCGATCGGCGGCGTCGCGCAATTGTATTTTTCCGGATTAGCGCGCGCGAGCGCGACAATATCTTTAATGCTCTTCGCTGGCGATTCGACTCGGACGACGAACGCATTCGGCGTCGTTGCAAGCTCGCTGACGCCGACAAAGTCCTTGTACGGATCGTATGGCAATTGATTGTAGAGCCCGTAATTGACCGAAAAGGCATTTGTCGCCAGCAGGATCGTGTAGCCGTCCGGATTGGAGCGAGCGACATATTCAAATCCAATATTACCGCCGGCGCCGCCCCGGTTTTCGACAATGAAGGTTTTGCCGGTCGACTGATCGAGCGCGGCGGTGATGATGCGGCCGACGATGTCGGAGGGACCTCCGGGCGTATTGGCGACGACGAATTTGACCGGACGGTCCGGGTAGTCGGCACGCACCGCACGTAGCCCGACCAGCGCCGGCGCAGCGATCCCGGCGGCGAGCGTTCCAGCCGCTTTGAGAATGCGGCGACGCGTCGGCGCCGCCCCTACAATGCCTGCCGCGGGCCTTTGTTCTCCTCGCTCCACAATTTCCTTCCTTCGCAATCAGCAAGTTTGGCTCATTGCCCAGTCTTAATTCGTGTCCACAGCCGATTGATCTGCCGCTGCGTCTTTTGGTCATGAGCGACGATCGTGTAGAGCTTGGCCATGGTCGCTGCGTCCGGATAAACGGTTCGATCTTCCAGGATGGATTTATCAATGAGATCGCTCGGCACATCGCCGTTGGCGTAGGACACGTAATTGGTATTCTTCGCCGCAATATCGGGTCGGATCAGAAAATTAATCAGCGCATGCGCCTCCTCGGAATCGGGCGCGTCCTTGGGTATTGCCAGGTTGTCGAACCACAGCTGCGCGCCTTCCTTCGGGATTGAATAGCCGATCTCGATTCCGCCTTTGGCCTCCGCGGCGCGCTTTTGCGCCTGCTTGACGTCGCCGGAGAAACCGACGACGAGGCAAATCTCTCCGGTAGCCAAGGCGTTGAGGTATTCCGATGAATGGAATTTGCGTATGTACGGCCTGATTTTGAGAAGAAGATCGGTCACCTTGTTGAGATCGCCGGGGTCGCTGGTGTTCGGATCGAGATGCAGATAGTGCAATCCGGCCGACATGATGTCATCGGATGAATCGAGGAGGTGAATGCCGCAGCTCTTGAATTTGGCGATCTTTTCCGGATTGAAAATATAATCCCACGAATCGATGTCTCCGTCCGGACCTAAAATTCTTTTAACGGCTTGGACATTGTATCCAATCCCGGTCGTGCCCCACATATAGTTGACTGCATACTGATTGCCGGGATCGTAAATGGCGAGCTGCTTGGCGATTTCCGGCCAGACATATTTCAGATTTGGAAGTTGCGATTTATCGAGCTTCCGAAAAATCCCGGCCTTTATCTGTCGCGCAAGAAAATAGGCAGTCGGCACGACAACGTCATAGCCGGACTGCCCGGCCAGAAGCTTCGCTTCGAGCGTGTCATTGGAATCGAAAGTATCGTAACTAACGAAGTAACCTGTTTCTTTTCTGAAGACATCAAGCACAGTCGGGTCCTGATAATCGGACCAGTTGTAGTAATTGACCCTACGCGGGTCATGCGCGGCAGCGAGATTGGGAAATAGAACAATGACAGAAGCGATTGCCAGACAAGCGAGCGCAAGACAAACCAGGCTTGTGCCCGCGCTAGCGCGGAGCCAATTCTTAGGCCTGAATTGGCCAGAAATTGGCGGGAGTTGTTGGAAAATCATCACGTCTCGGTCGGCTGGCCCGCGGCTTTCCAGGCCAGGATACCGCCGGCAAGATGCGAGCCATAGGGGAAACCCCGCTCCTGCGCCGCGAGCGAGGCGGTAATCGACCGACGTCCGGAACGGCAGGCAAACACGACATCGCGGCCGGCCGGATCCGGAATGATGGCGGGATCGAAGCTGGACAGCGGAACGAGAATGGCGTCGGGAAAGCGCTCGACCGCGGTCTCATTCGGCTCGCGCACGTCAACGAGCACGACACGGCCGTCCTGCAGGCCCTGCGCGACCTCCAGTGGCGTCAAGTCCCGTACCTGCGGATTTTGATCCGCCATTTTACTCTCCACGCACCGCCAGCGGCCTAAACCTACGTGCTCTTGGCATCGGGGTGAAGGGCTGACTTCGCAACTTAGACCGTAACCTGCGTTCCCACTTCCACGACGCGATCAGTCGGAATCTGGAAGTAGTCGGTAGCGTCATTGGCCGATCGCGCCAGAGTGATGAAGAGACGATCCTGCCAGCGCGGCATTCCGGAATGCGTTGCCGGGCGGAGCGAACGACGCGACAAAAAGAAAGATGTCGACATGATATCGAATTGCCAGCCAAGTCTCCGTGCGATCGCGAGCGCACGCGGAATATTTGGCGTCTCCATGTAGCCGAAACGCAGGAGCACGCACGTAAAGGTCGAACCGACCGGCTCGATGCGCACACGCTTGTCGCTGTCCACGCGTGGTGTGTGGGTGGTCTCGACGCTGAGGATAACGTTCTTCTCGTGCAGCACCTTGTAATGCTTGAGACTGTGCAGCAGGGCAGTGGGCGCACTTTTTGGATCGCTGGTGAGAAATACGGCCGTGCCCGGCACGCGCTGTGGCGGTTTCTTTTCCAGAATGCGGACGAGATCGTCGAGCGGGGTTTCGAGCCGGCGGGTCTTGGCGAATAGAATCCGGGTGCCGCGGCGCCAAGTATACATCACCAGCATCACCAAGCCGCCAATTGCCAGCGGTACCCAGCCTCCTTCCACCACTTTGAGCATGTTCGCCATCAGGAAGGTCAAGTCGATGAACAGGAAGGGGACCATCAGTGCCGCGGCGGCAAATGGTGACCAGCGCCACATCCGCCAGATCACGATGAAGGCCATCATGCCGGTGACCACCATCGTGCCGGTGACGGCGATACCGTAGGCCGAGGCCATTGCGGTCGATGAGCGAAACAGCGCCACCAGCAGCAGAACGCCAATCAGCAAGAGGCCGTTGACCCGCGGCATGTAGATTTGGCCGGCAAGCTGTGCCGAGGTGTGCCGTACTTCGAGCCGCGGCAGCAAGCCAAGCTGGATCGCCTGGCTGGTCAAGGAATAGGCGCCGGTGATCACGGCTTGGCTCGCGATCACCGTCGCGATCGTCGCCACGACCACCATCGGGATCAGCGCCCAATGCGGGTAGAGCAGGAAGAATGGGTTTTCCAGCGCCTTTGGATTATCGAAGACGAGCGCGCCCTGCCCCAGATAATTCAGCGCCAGCGACGGCAGGACTACGCAAAGCCAAGCGATTTGTATCGGTCCGCGGCCGAAATGCCCGAGATCGGCATAGAGCGCCTCGGCACCGGTGACTGCGAGGAACACCGCGCCCAGCGTGTAGAGGCCGATCATGCCGTGATGGAGCAGGAAATCGATGCCATACAAAGGATTGAGCGCCCACAGTATACCGGGATCGGCTGCGACCCACAGCGCGCCAGGAATTGCGATGACCACGAACCATACCATCATGATCGGGCCGAACAGCGCCGCGACCTTGGCGGTCCCACGTGACTGGACAGCAAATAGTAGGAGCAAGATGACGACGGTGAGCGGCACGACATATTCGTGGAATGCCGGCGTTGCGACATCGATACCCTCGACCGCCGAGAGCACCGACAAGGCCGGCGTTATAACGGCGTCACCGTAGAATAGGCCGGCGCTGGCAATGCCAAGAAGAGCCACCAAGCCGACCACCCTGCCAACATGGCCGACCGCGCGCGACGCCAGCGCCATCAGCGTCAGTGTGCCGCCCTCGCCGTTGTTATCGGCGCGCAACAGGATCACCACATATTTCAACGTGACGATGATGAACAACGCCCAGAGGATCAATGACAGAACGCCGATGACAGTGGCGCGGGCAATATCAGCGTGGCTCCCCCCCGATGCCGCCTCAAGCGCCACCCGCACCGCGTAAAGGGGGCTCGTGCCGATATCGCCGTACACCACCCCGATGCTGCCGACGGTTAGGCCCCAGAGCCCGGTACGAGTCTGCGCATGCTGGGCGCCATTTGCCGGCATGTCGCGTCCGGGAGCGGAAGCGCTCAGGCTATCGATCATGGATTATGAACAGGACGTCCTCGTCCCTGCTCCAGATATGGCGTCTGCCGGGAGGCAGCCGCGGGCCTATACACCTATAGAGCCCCAATGTCATGACGCAGGAACGCCATTGTTCGTTAGCTTCTCTAAATCGGTTTTCCGCGTCGCAGATAGGTGCCAGAGGCGAAAACGGCCAGCCGCTAAAGGGCCGCGAGGTAAGAGGCTGGAACGGCACCGGGAAACGGCTAAAAAAACGCTCGCACCGGCTCGACAAACGCCCGAGCCTAACGAACTGGCCTCGTGACCAGTGGGTCAAAAAACAGCAAGATAAGGCATCGGCCGGCCGCGGCGGCGGTTTTGGCCCAAGGAGACACAGTGATGCGCGAGATCGGTCATTTCATCGGCGGCAAGGTTGTGCAAGGAACGTCAGGTCGGTTCGGCGACGTTTTCAACCCCAATACCGGTGAGGTACAAGCGAGAGTCGCGCTGGCGGCGAAGGCGGAGGTCGACAAAGCGATTGCCAATGCGCAGGCCGCTTTCCCGGCCTGGGCCGCGACCAATCCGCAGCGCCGCGCTCGCGTTATGTTCAAATTCCTGGAGCTCATCCAGATCGAATTCGACGATCTTGCCCGCTTGCTTTCGTCCGAGCATGGCAAGACGTTCGCCGACTCCAAAGGCGACATTCAACGCGGCCTCGAGGTCGTGGAATTCGCCTGCGGCATACCACATTTGATGAAGGGTGAATTCAGCGAGGGCGCTGGACCCGGCATCGATCTCTTTTCCATGCGCCAGCCGCTGGGCGTCGTCGCGGGGATCACTCCCTTCAACTTTCCCGCGATGATTCCGCTCTGGAAATGCGCTCCGGCAATTGCCTGCGGCAACACGTTCATCCTCAAGCCGTCGGAACGCGATCCCTCAGTGCCGGTGCAGATCGCCGAATTGTTCATTAAGGCTGGGCTGCCGGAAGGCGTGCTCAACGTTGTCAACGGCGACAAGGAAGCGGTCGACGCACTCCTCACCGATCCGCGCATAAAGGCGATTGGTTTTGTCGGCTCATCCGGGATCGCTGAATACATCTATGCGACCGGCACTGCGCACGGCAAACGCATCCAGTGCTTCGGCGGCGCCAAGAATCACTTGATCGTCATGCCGGATGCCGACATGGATCAGGCGGTCGATGCTCTAATCGGCGCTGGCTACGGCTCCGCCGGCGAGCGCTGCATGGCGGTCTCGGTCGCCGTCCCGGTCGGTAAGAAAACCGCGGACACACTGGTGCAAAAGCTCATTCCGCGGGTGGAGGGTTTGAAAATCGGACCGGCCACCGATCCTCAGGTCGATTACGGGCCGATGGTCACCCGCGAGCTGCTCAGCAAAGTGAAAGGCTATATCGAGGACGGTATCAACGAGGGCGCCAAGCTCGTGGTCGACGGCCGCAATTTCAAGCTGCAGGGCTATGAGAACGGCAATTTCATCGGTGGCTGTCTGTTCGACGAAGTCAAGCCGAACATGCGCATCTACAAAGAGGAAATTTTCGGCCCCGTGCTTTCGGTGGTGCGAGCGAAGGATTACGAAGAAGCGCTGCGGCTGCCGTCCGAGCACGATTACGGCAACGGCGTCGCCATCTTCACCCGTGACGGCGACACCGCGCGCGACTTCACAAGCCGCGTGCAGGTCGGCATGGTCGGAATAAATTTCGCGATTCCGGTGCCGCTGTCTTATTACACATTCGGCGGATGGAAGCGGTCTGGCTTTGGCGACCTCAACCAGCACGGGCCGGATTCGGTCCGGTTCTACACCAAGACCAAAACTGTGACGGCGCGCTGGCCGTCAGGCACCAAAGAGGGCGCCGAGTTCGTCATTCCGACCATGCGCTGAGGCACAGCGTCAGCGCCCTTACCGGTCAGCGTCGCTCTACTGTTCCGCTGCCGGAGGGTTTGCAGCTGGCCCATCTGCTGAGACGGGTTTCGGCTCATCGCTCGAAGCAGGTTTGGCTGCGTCTGGCGAGGCCGGTCTCGCGAATCTCTGGCCGAGATAGCGCGGCACTACAACGCGCTCGCCTTCGCTCAAGGCCGCGCTCTCGGACTTGCGATTGATCTGCGCCACCGCCCAGATCGGCACATGGTACGCCGCCGCTAGGCTTTGCAACGTATCCCCGGTGTGGGCTGAAATCGCCACGCCTGAATCCCACAATTCGATCGGGCCAGTGGCGGCAAAAACGATGCGCAGCGGCACGGCCTCACCTTCCCCACCCGCAGCCATCGACCTGACCTTGGCGGCCAAGAGCTCCTGGATGCGACTGAACTTGTCTAGATTGACGTGAATGATTTCAGTGCGATCCTTGAGATTGTAGCTGGCGTAGTGGCCGTGGAAGCCGGAGCCCGGCGCGATGTCGCCGCCACCGAGGACATTGGAGGACTGATAGAGGTTGATGTAGCGATGGACATTGCCCGGGACACTGCCGGCGCCGCGCGTCGGATCGTAGGTAATAAGCACGCTCACCGGCACACGCGCGGCCCCGAGCGCCGCAGCGAATTGAATGGCGGAATCACCGCCGATGGAATGACCGACGACAGCGATTGGCTTGGGGTCACGGCGATAATCGGCGATGGCCTGATCGGCCACGCTACGCCAGCTGGCATGGGAGTAGTTGCCTGCGGCGATGCCACTGCGATTGATGCGCTGCGCCAGTTCGTCCATGCCCCAATCGATCTGGGGGATGAGGCCGTAGAATAGGTAGGCGCGGCCGCGAACGGCTTGCTGGGCTTGCGCCCGCGTGTTGAAACACGCTGAAATGACGATCGCCGCCACGATGGCGAGCAAGACGGATGCAGTTTTCTTGCGTTGGACCATGAGTTTGCCGAGTTCGATGGATGAATCGATCGCGAAATGCTATCGATCAGGCGATAGATGGTAAGTAGCGCTGGCCCCCTAATCGCGCCTAAGTCCAAGACTTCGAGTGCGAAATTTGCCCTAGGACCGCGCCAAATGCCACCAATACTGGGAGAAATTGTGGCCCGATACAGTCGGCTGAAAGTTCCTCATCGTCAACGACATCGCTGGCCGCCATTGCTTGCTTTCCAAGTTGCTTTACCCCAACTTGCTTGACCCCATGACATTTCTCAAAAAAGTAATGACCGGCCAGGTCGCTCTTTGGCATGCTTTTTGGCTGATAGGGGCTCCGCTTACATTCCTTTGGTGTGTAAGCGGAACATGCACGGTCGTGGGGTGCGGGATTCAGGAACCGGCGATCGAAGGAGTTCTGCTCGCGCTATTTGCGCTATTGAGTGTCGTCATCCCATTCCTGTCGATTTCTATCTGGCGAAGCGCATCGAAATATCCGCGACAGACGTGGCCGCAGACGCTTCTCGCAACAGGTGCCAAGGTTTGTGTAACCGTATTTGGAATATTGGCACTTATCGGCTTGGGGGTGCTTCTCTACATCGCGTTCTACGTCTTCATAAATCCCTTGCTGGACTATACCTGATCTGAATCCTTTTGCCTGCTTGTGTGATGCCGTGAAGCCGTTGCGTGCAATGGTTTTCAGTTTGCAAGAAGGATTCGAACCTAATAATCAAATCAGCAACGATGGATTCGCAACAATGTCACGCTTTGGCACCATTTTGGCACTCATCGGCATCGGGCTGACATTCTCGGCTTGCGGTTACAACACGATCCCAACGCTGCAAGAACAAGCAAAAGCGCGCTGGTCAGATGTGCAAAACCAGTATCAACGTCGCGCCGACCTCATCCCCAATCTCGTGGCGACGGTGCAGGGATATGCCGCACAGGAGAAGAACGTTTTAACCGCCGTGGTCGAGGCGCGTGCCAAGGCAACGCAAATAACGGTGAATGCATCCGATCTCACCGATCCTGACAAGCTAAAGGCCTTTCAGGATGCCCAGGCACAATTGACGGGCGCCCTCGGCCGCTTGCTGGCGGTATCGGAAAACTATCCGGACCTTAAATCCAACGCCAACTTCTTGGCCTTGCAATCGCAGCTGGAAGGGACCGAGAATCGTATCGCGGTGGCGCGCCGCGATTATATCGACGCAGTGCGCGCTTATAATACGGCGCTGCGCACTTTCCCGACTGTGATTTGGGCCAAAACGGCCTTTTCCGGCGAGAAGCCGATGGCGGAATTCACGGCGAATGAAGGTTCAGAGAAGCCGCCGCAGGTTAAGTTCTAAAGTCCGCGCCAGTGCGACTCGCTAAACTATCGCTTGCGGCTTTAATTCTCAGCCTTGGCAGCCTTTTTTGCTTCGCGCTTGACTATCCCGCACTGACCGGCCGGGTGGTCGATCAGGCCAATGTGATGACCGCGCAAAGCCGCACCGAGCTTGATGCCAAGCTCAAGGACCTTGAGGACAAATCGAGTATTCAGCTCGTTGTCGCCACCGTAAAATCGTTACAAGGCAGCGACATCGAGACCTATGCCAATGGCTTGTTCCGGTTCTGGAAACTGGGCCAAGCACAAAAAAACAATGGAGTGCTGCTCCTCGTTGCCCCAGCGGAACACAAGGTCCGGGTTGAAGTGGGCTATGGCCTCGAAGGCACTCTGACCGATGCACTGTCCTCGGTCATCATCGCGAGTGCTGTCACACCGCGTTTCAAGGCAGGCGATTTCTCCGGCGGAATCGAACGCGGGGTCGACGGCATCATCAATGTGCTCAGCGGCGACAGCGCGGATTGGCAAGCAAAAGTCGACGTCCGGCGAGAGGACACATCGGCTGATTTTGACGCGCTGTTTCCACTACTGTTCTTCTTATTGGTTCTCTTCGTCTGCTGGTATCTCATTCATCATGCCCGCGGCGGGCCGCCGGGGAGCGCAACCGGCCGCCGGCGTGGGACGCCAATCTTTATCCCTTACTCTGGACCCGGATGGGGCTCGGGTTGGGATGGTGGCGGCGGATTCGGTGGCGGCTTCGGCGGTGGCTTCGCCGGCGGAGGCGGGTCCTCGGGCGGCGGCGGCGCGTCTGGGAGCTGGTGATGGAGTTCACCAAGGAAGACCATGACGCTGTAGCCGCCGCAATCCGCGAGGCGGAGAAACGAACGTCCGGACAAATCGCTTGCGTGCTTGCGCAAGTCTCATCCGCCTATGCGCATATGCCCATTCTGTGGTCGAGCGTGTTGGCATTGCTCACGCCATGGCCGCTGATCTATTTCACACAATGGAGCGTGCAACGAATATTTCTGTTGCAGGTCATCGTCTTTCTCGTCGCCGGGATCGCATTTTCCTGGATGCCATTGCGCCTTCTGCTCGTGCCGCGCGCGTTGCAGCGCGCTCGCGCCCATCGCGCCGCACTCGAGCAGTTCGTGTTGCGCAGGATCAGCCACACGCGCAATCGCAACGGTGTGTTGATCTTCGTCTCATTGGCAGAGCACTACGTGCGCATTATCGCCGACGAAGGGATTGCACAGAAAGTGCAGAGCTCCGAGTGGGAGGCGGCAATCGAGGCGCTGACCGAGCATCTGCGCAACGGCCAGATCGCTGCCGGCTTTATCGCCGCGATTGAGCGCTGCGGCACGGTGTTGGCAGAGTATGCTCCGCCGGACGGTTCAGCCAATGAATTGCCGGATCGTCTTTACGTGATTTAGTGACACGATTGCGTCCAAGCGAGCATCGTCGCCGCTCCGGCTCGTCAGCGTCGCAGCACCCCGCCAAGCGTTCCGCGCACGACCGCTTTGCTGATCGTCGCCGCCGATTTACTGCCGGTCGATTTTGCCAACTCGGCTGCGACTTGAGTTGCCACGCCTGCAGCAACCGCACGAGCGACATTGCGCGCCACGGCTTGCGATGTTGTGAGCGCGGCGCCGCGCGGGCGGCCAATACCGAAGATGGCGCGAAATTTCTCACCAATCCTATGCAAGACTCCCCGCCGTTCCGGCGCGGTTGGTGTGGACCCATCAGGCCCGGCCGGCTGCGGCGCGCCGCCATCCGCAACACGCCGCTGCAATATCTCGAACGCCGAAACCGGATCGACCCGCGTGTCGTATTTGCCCTTGAGCGGACTTTGCGACATCACAACCTTGCGTTCATCCGGCGTGATCGCACCGATTCTCGCCGACGGCGGCCGGATCATCGCGCGCTCGACCATTGTCGGCGTGCCCCCGTCTTCGAGGAAGGATACCAGCGCCTCGCCTTTGCCCAGTTCCATGATGACCTGAGCAGTATTGAGTTTGGGATTAGGGCGGAAGGTTTCGGCCGCGGCCCTTACCGCCTTTTGATCGCTCGGCGTAAAGGCGCGCAAGGCGTGCTGCACGCGATTTCCGAGCTGCGCCAATACTTTTTCCGGAACGTCGATCGGGTTCTGGGTGACGAAATAGACGCCGACTCCCTTCGATCGAATCAAACGCACGACCTGCTCGACTTTGTCGAGCAGTTCTTTCGGCGCTTCGTTGAAAAGAAGATGCGCTTCGTCGAAAAAGAAAACGAGTTTCGGCTGCGGCGGGTCGCCAATCTCCGGAAGTTTTTCGAACAACTCGGACAAAAGCCAAAGCAAGAAAGTCGCGTAGAGCCGCGGGCTCGACATTAGCTTGTCTGCAGCAAGCACACTGATTGTGCCGCGACCGTTCGGTGCAACCCGCATCAGATCCTCGATTGCCAGCGCCGGCTCGCCGAAGAAATTCGCGCCGCCTTGGTTCTCCAGCACCAGCAGCGCCCGCGCGACGGCGCCGACTGCGGTGGTCGCGACATTGCCGTAACGACCGCTGATCTCCTTCGCGTTCTTCGCCAGATAACTCAAGAGTTCCCGCAAATCCTTGAGATCAACGAGGCCTTCGCCATCGGTCGCTTTGATTTCGGGATCATCGTCTGCAAATCGGAACCCAATATTGATGATGCCTTCCTGCACGTCGTTCAGATTGAGCATGCGCGAGACCAGAAGCGGGCCCATCTCGAATACCGTGGCGCGGATCGGGTGACCCTGCTCGCCAAACAGGTCCCAGAACACCACCGGGAACGCCTCCGGCTCGTAGTCGAAGCCCATATCCTTGGCGCGCTTTACCAGTTCCGGGTTGGCTTCACCGCGCATCGCGATCCCGGAGAGATCGCCCTTGATGTCGGCGGCAAAGACTGGCACGCCGGCGCGCGAAAAGCCTTCGGCCAGCACCTGCAAAGACACGGTCTTACCGGTCCCGGTCGCACCGGTGGCGAGGCCATGACGATTGGCGAGCGCGAGCGAGAGAAACTGATCCCCGTCGCCCTTACCGACGAAGATTTTGCCGTCACGGTCAGGATTCGTCATGACTTTTTCCCTCCGTAAAATTGCGTTTCCATGACCATAGTATCGTTTGATAGAAACTCCGCGCCTGCGAAAATCCATGCCGCGTGGTTATTTGCGCCGACGGCACGGCGCCATCTCGTGCGTAGAGAATACCAAGACGTGACCCAAAGCATTTTGGCACAGTCTAAAGCAGGTCTGTTTGTGATTTTTGCATGAGAATGTCCATTGGCAACGGGGGAAAGAGGCGCAGCGCGATAGCTATGCTGCTTTTGGCGCTGGCAGCCGCAAGTGCATGCACCAGTACCCAGCAGTTCGCCGCCGCACCGAGCGAGCAAGTCGAAACCTCTTCGGCTCCGCCGCCGCCACCACCACCGCCGCCGGTTGATCTCGCCGGCCGATGGCGTCTCTCCATGACGGGCGGTGCCTGCCTCCTGACGCTCGCCGGCAATCCAGGCGCGGCGGAGGGATCAATCGCACCCGCAGGAGGATGTCCCGGCAACTTCTTTACCAGTCGCAGATGGACTTATGAGCGCAGCATGCTCATCATTCGCGACCACAAGGGCGAGGCTTTAGCCGAGTTTTCATTCGCAGACGGCCGTTTCCAGGGGCATGCAAACAGCGGTGGGCCTGTCACGCTGGCCAAACCCTAGCTTGCCTGCCGCGTTAGACCCAAAGGAGAACCCATGGCGGAATACCAGCTTTACTGCTTTGCCCAATCGGGCAATGCTTATCGTGCAGCACTCATGCTCAACTTGATCGGCGCCGATTGGCAGCCGGTCTATGTCGATTTCTTCAAGGGTGGCGAGACGCGCACGCCAAAATATCGCGCCGAGGTCAATGAAATGGGCGAAGTGCCGGTGTTGGCGCACGGCACAAGAAAGCTCAGCCAATCCGGGGTGATCCTCACCTACCTCGCCGAGCGCACGGACCGCTTTAAGCCGCAAGGCGAAGATGCTCAGCTCGAAGCGCTACGCTGGATCATTTTTGATAATCAGAAAGTGAATGGTTTTTTGGGGCCGTATCGCTTCTTGAAGAATTTCGCGCGGCCGGCAGGCGACCCGGCGGTCTTGGCGTTTCTCAAGGGCCGCATCGACGGCAATCTCGCCATCATCGACCAGCGACTTGCCAAAGCGCCATTCATGCTCGGCAATCAACCGACCATCGTTGATGTCTCGCTAGCCGGTTATCTCTTTTATCCGGCGGAAGAGTTCGGCTTTGACATCGCCGCGCAACACAAGAACATCTCCGCCTGGCGCGATCGGGTGCAGGCCTTGCCCGGTTGGGCACATCCTTATGACTTAATGCCTGGCCATCCGCTCAAGCTGTAAATGCGATCCACTGAAGTTCGATATCGCGCTCATCGTCGAGCTTGACCCTAAGGGCAAAACCTACAGCGGAATATCCAGTGTCTTGGGAACCGGCTTCGGCACTGGTGGCGCGGGTGGTGACGCCGGCCCGACGGCGACACCCGGTTGCGCGCCGAGCGCGGGCGGCGGAGTAGGTGTCGCGATTGGCGCCGCTGGTGCTGGCCCGGTCGGAGCGGCCATAGGTGCGGTGGTTGGCGCGCTCGTTGACACGGCCGTCGGCGAGCTCATCGGCGGCGTTGTCGCGGCCAGCGGTTTTGCCGCGGGCGCGACCGTCGCGCTCGGCGCAGCCGGCGGCAGGCTGGTGGGCGAGGGTGGCGCAGAGGCCGGCGCCGGTGTCGCGACCTTCGGGGCAGACTGCATCACCGCGGGCTGCGCGGGGACAGACGTCGGGGATGGCGGCTTCGCGGCAGAACGAGTGGGCGGCGGGGCCGAGGACGCGTTCGAGACCGGCGGATTGTTGAGTTTTGGCGTCACGCTTGGTTGAGCTTGCGGCTGCGTCGGTTGTGCAACCGCCTGCTGGGCCGGCGGCGAAGCAAGCTGCGGCTGCGGCTCTGGCTCTTTGGCATATTTCGCCAGCAGCAGGTGTGCCGCGGCAAGAAGCTTGGTGCCGTCGATTTTTTGTTCCTTAATTTCTTTGCGCCAAGCATCGATGACGGGTTCGATCGCCTTTCGCCAGCGCGCTTCCGCTTCCGGCAAAAGCGTCACGATCAGGTCGCCGCGTTCGACCACCATATTGGCTACGGTGGCAGCTTGAAGGTCCCACATGGCGCCCGACATTGCGGCGGAGCTTTGGCCGGAATTGTTGTCGATCACGGTTTTCAGGTCGCGGGGCAGCCGATCGTAGATCGTTTTGTTCATCGCGAGCACGTAAGTCCTCGCACTCAGCGATTGATCGGAAAATTCGGTGTGCCAGCGGAGCAAATCGTTCAATCGTAACGGCGGCACGACGTGCCACGGATCAAGACAGGCGTCGACGACGTGTTCGGTGATCGCGACCGGAAGCTGTGGGTTAGGCATCATCACCGGCTGCGCGCCGAGCGCGCGCATTGCTTCGGCGGCAAGGCGCGTCTGCACATGCAATTTGACATTTTTGACATCTTCGATCGTTCGCACCGGTCGAGTGGCATGGATAACGGCGCGGTCTGAACAAGAGAAACAGATCGTGTAGAAATCCCGAAATTCGTCCTGCAGATTTACGGCAGCGAAATCGGTAAGCGCTTTGGCGCTTACCAGCGCGCGGCGCGACGGCAGAAACGGCAGTTCAAACGTCTCGATTTTGGGAAATTGACCCGGAGTGAGGCTCGGAGCCGCCCAGACGATGTCGGCCGAACCGTCGCGCGCCTGATCGAACAGCGCCGCCGGCGCTCCGCCAAGCTGCATTGAGGGAAATATATCGACGCGCATCCGGCCGCCGGATTCCGCCTCGACCTTGCGTGCCCAAGGTACAAGGAATTTATCGTGGACTCCGGATACTGACGAAAACGCGTGATGCAGTTTCAGCGTGATTGCCGGTGTATCGCCGCGGGCCATGCGCAAGATCGCGGGCGCCGCTACCATCCCGATCGACGAAGCCAAGAACGCGCGTCGCGCAATCCGCATTAGAGAAATATCCTAGCGGCGATTGGCAAGTGGTTGCGATTATTTTCAGTTAAGCCGCGATGGGCGATCCGTTTGATCGTTGGACCGTCCCAGATTGCTCGCGAGGGTTGACGGCGATGGCAGCATCGTCTCCCGCGTCCCCTCCCCCATCGGCTCGCGCGATCGGCGCTGATAACGGCGATAGGACAACCAGCCGAACGGCAAACTTAAGAGATACGCGATCGTGCCGGCCGTGAGCAAAATCCACGGATAGGCGATTAAGAGCCCGATCCACAGCACAATGACGACGATCACAGGTCCAACCATTTCGGGCGGGACGCGCGTGCCGACGCGTTTGCCGGAATACACTGGCAGCCGTGACACCATCAGAAGCGCAACGATCAATGTGTAAAACAGCGTTGCGCAGATCAAAAAGCTTGAGCGCGGAATGCCGAGAAACACGACATAGATCGGCAACAGCACCGCAATCGCCCCCATCGGCGCCGGCACGCCAACGAAGAAGTTGCTGGCCCAAGCAGGCCGATCGGGATCCTCCACCATTACGTTGAAGCGGGCGAGCCTCAGCCCGGCGCAAATCGCGAACACCATCGCCGCGATCCAACCCGCCGATTTCAGTTCATGCAAACCCCAGAAGTATAGAATCAAGGCCGGCGCCACGCCGAAATTGACGAAATCGGAAAGGCTGTCGAGTTCGGCGCCGAAACGCGAGGTTCCCTTCAGGAACCGCGCCAAACGGCCATCGATGCCGTCGAGAATTGCCGCGAACACGATCGCGCCGAGCGCCAGCACATATCGGTCCTCGAAGGCCATGCGGATTGCAGTCAATCCGGCGCACAGAGCGAGTAACGTGATGATATTCGGCGCCAAGGTGCGCACTGGAATGCGACGAAAGCGCCGGCGGCGCGGATCGCCCAGACCTGGTGTTTGCATCGCCATGGCAACAATATAGTCGTTCGCGCCGGAGCCCGCCATCGGCATCAGCCCTGCGACCGTCACAAATTACGCATTGGCGACCACGTTCCTATTGAGTCGATTAGAGACGAATGACGAACAGTCGATTGTTCAAGATTTGTTTCGCTATTTTTTGGTGGGTGTCGAAACCTAGGGACCTTAATCGTAAGGGTGGAGAGGAAGAGAAAGAATTCTTCAGACATCCACGGCGTATTAGCGGCCCGCGCCCGGTATGGACCGGCTCCAGTTATGGAAAGCATGCCTTGGGCAGGATCGGCCGCATGTACGCACGGCGTGACGTCCGCTTTTGGCACAATGCGGACATCCGAGGGCACTCAACTGATGTCCGCTTTTGGGGGTAAAGCGGACATTGCGGTTTCAAAGCGTCATGTCTGCTTTTGACCCAAAGCGGACATGAGCCGCTAAGGAATGCTGCCGTGCACGCTGACCTCTGAACCCCATTTCGTCAGTCGCAAAATCCTGCTGTCTTAATGCTCTGGATAACAGCCGGGAGGCACAAAAGCGTGATCTAAAAGACACAAGGGCACATCGAAAATGTAAGAGCTAGCGGTATCTTGGGCATAAGTCGCCTCGGCTACTGACGCCCCTGAGCTAGATTTGTTTTCATTGCATCGGGTGAGAGGTTCTCATGCGCGCCTCGACCAATTGCACAAGCCGTGCTGATGAATGCCGCAGGCTGGCGAAGCTGGCGGCAAAGCCAGAAGATTGGCAGCACTTTCTCGAGATGGCCGCGACATGGGACATGCTGGCCAAGCAGCGCCCAAGCGACCAGCTAGCTGAAACTTGGGCGCTAGCGGAAGCTATCGCCAACAGTCGCAACTTAGGTCTGCAATAGCGCGTCTCGGTCATTTGGATGATCAGTCCGTGATGTTCCGTGTCCGTGCTGATCAGTGCCGCGTATCACTTCCGACATCGAATGTTAGACCTAACGCATTGATACGCTCGATCAACGCACGCTCCAGCTCATCGTCAGTCAGTGCTTCAAACCCGCCAGGAGTCCCGACTTCGCGGCGCTCGATCCGCTGACCAGACAAAATGCCTTTCTCTTTGATCGTGGCGCCTTCGCACTGTCGCAGTTTTAGTTTGCGAGGGTGATCGGGTTGTCAGCTGGCGGATCGATCCCGAACGTGTTGGCTGTCATGCAGGTCATCGAAAAACTGCCAATCGAAGCGACTAGCGCCACCAGACTTTCCAATCCCATCGTCTTTTCTGCAGCGGCAAGGGTTCGTCGCTGAGGCCCTTGCTGGCGAGCAGTTCGCGCGGCACGACCAAGCAAGTGTGCTCCCGCGCATCAGCCAAGCTGGGGTTCCGCCGCGCGTTGATCGCGTCAATGACCGCCTGCTCAATGCCGACGGCAGGCGACCGTCGAACCTGCGCGAACCACGGATACCGAGCATTCCAGTGCCGGGCGACGACAAGATTCACAATCTGTTGTTCTCGCGCCGACAACGGTCCGGATGACAGAGAGGCGCGCAGGTTTTGGCAAGCCTCGAACAATTTCGGCAAGCGGATATAGGCGTAATACGGGCCGCCCACGATGCCGCTGAATTGTTTGGCCGCGTCGTAGACACTCGCCTGTTCAGCGTTCATGTCGGAACGCTCTAAGATTGCGATGCGGGCCATACCTCAATCCTACCTGACTTCATTTCAAAGCACGAAGTTACCACCGACCTGTGGATCGTGGGAGCCGCAGTCGCAGGCGGGCGTAAGTGTAAAGAAATCTTAAACCATAAACGCCGTAGTAGATATTGCTCACTTAATCCGGGTCAGGGTTCAACCAAAGATGAGAAAGGTCGGCATCTGGGTGAGCGGCCTGCTGGCATCGGCCATTCCGTTCATCTTCGTCGGCGCTGTCATCGCGCTTCTGGCCTGCGTCTTCGACGCACTGGGAGGGCACGCGCCGACTGCCCGTTCCAGAGCATCATTTCAGGCAGGTGCCATGCCGCCTGATCAGGTGCTCGCCGTAGCCAGTGCGGATGCACCAGACGATGTAGATCAGCGCCAAGCAGGTAAGCACGCTCACGGCAACGCTCGCCATCACCACACGCGCCGGTCCCGTTCCCACGCCCGCGTGAGGCACGCCTGAGTGGTCATAAGAGAAGTTGCTCCCTTGAGTCGGCCCCATTTTGCAAACCAATCCCCCAGTACGTGGCATAACTGGGCGATATGGTGAGAGCGAAACGGTGTGTGGGGATAAATGACTGATGTCCGCTTTCGGGGGTAAAGCGGACATCAACGGGCGCTAATCCGATGTCTGCTTTTGACCCAAAGCGGACATTCGCGGGTGGTCTCCTGCGCCGCCTGTCACACCATATGTCACACTCGATGGCCGGCTGAATGTGCTACCTCTAATCGATCTCACCTGGGTCTTTTGCTCGGGGGCGGCGTATGAGGCGGCGCAAGTTTATTGCGTTACTCGGCGGCGCGGGGGCTTGGCCAGTTGCGTTGAAAGCGCAACAAGCGGAGCCCGTGCGCCGTGTTGGCGTGTTCTTCGGGCTCGAACCCGACGATGCAGAGGCGCAAGCGCGGACCACAGTGTTCGCACAAGCCCTTGAGCAGTTAGGGTGGGCAGTCGGTCGTAATCTGGTAATCGATACTCGATTGGTCGGGGGCGACATCGACGAACGCCTTCGCCGCGACGCGGCTGATCTGGTTGCGGCCGCGCCGGATGTAATTTTTAGCCCAGGCAGCTTGACGGCTGCGTCGCTGCAACAGGCCACTCGTACTATCCCGATCGTGTTCATGAACGTTGCCGATCCGGTTGGTGCTGGCTTGGTCCAAAGCATGGCCCACCCGGGCGGCAATATCACTGGCTTCTCAAATTTTGAGTACAGCATGGGCGGTAAATGGGCCGAGTTGCTCAAGCAAATCGCGCCCCACGTGACCCGAGCCTTAGTGCTTCGGGATCCCACCGCTGCGACTGGTATCGGACTATTTGCGGCTGTTAGATCAGTAGCGCAGTCACTTGGTATTGAGCTCACGCCGTTGGACGTACGCAACACCGACGAAATCGAGCGTGCCATGGCGACATTCGCACGTTCGGGCAATGGTGGCGTTATCGTACCGCCAGGGGGCACGGGGGCTCGTCGCAAGCCCATCATCAGTCTCGCCGCTCGCTACAAGTTGCCGTCGGTTTATCCTTATCGCTATTACACTGTAGACGGCGGCCTGATCTCGTACGGACCTGATCCGCACGATGTGGTCCGGCGAGCCGCGGGGTATGTCGACCGCATCCTCAAGGGCGAGAAGCCAGCCGATATGCCGGTGCAGGCGCCGACCAAGTACGAACTGGTTATCAATCTCAAGACTGCAAAGACCCTCGGCCTGGCCATTCCGCAGTCGTTGCTAGCCACAGCAGACGAGGTGATCGAATGAGGCGGCGCAAGTTCATAACGCTTGTTGGTGGTGCAGCGGCTGCATGGCCGCTTGCGGCGCAGGCGCAGCAGCCGAGGGTGCCCGCGATTGGGTTTCTCGACAGCAGGTCGCCGGATGCGGTGGGGAGCCGTCTGACCGCATTTCGCCAAGGCTTGAAGGAGGTCGGCTATGTCGAGGGCGAAAATATCGCAATCGTATACCGGTGGGCCGAGAATAAGAATGATCGACTGCCAGAGCTGGCGGTCGATCTCGTCCAACGCCAAGTCGCTGTGATCCTTGCGGTAGGTGCGCCTGCGACCTTTGCGGCTAAGGCAGCAACTACGACCATTCCCACCCTGTTTATTCTTGCTGAAGACCCTGGCCGGCTCGGTTTTGTGTCGAGCCTTGCGCATCCAGGCGGCAACATGACCGGCATCAATTTTCTGGCGGCCGAGGTGACGACAAAGCGTCTGGAATTCCTTCGCCAGCTCGTCCCACACGCGACTCGCATTGCGGTGTTGGTCAATCAGTCTGATGCAACACGCGCCGAGGTTACAGTGCGAGACGCGAAAGATGCAGCTCGCACCATGGGTCTGGAAATTCAAGTCCTCAACGCCGACACTGCCGATGAAATCGACGGTGCCTTCGAGGAAAGCGCACGCGAACACCTCGATGCGCTTTTCATGGCGGCTACCCCTTTTTTGTCCATTCACCTAGTCCAAATGGCCCAGTTAGCTGCATTTTATCGGCTGCCCGCGGCCCATTATCAGCGGGAGTTCACCGAAGCTGGAGGGCTTATGAGCTACGGTTCCGACATTCCTGAAGCGTTTCGCCAAGCTGGGATCTATGGCGGTCGCATCCTGAAGGGTGAAAAGCCAGCGGAGTTACCGGTTGTGCAATCGTCGAAGTTTGAGCTGTCCATCAATGTGCGCACTGCCCGGATGCTGGGTCTCACAGTGCCGACCCAGTTGCTCGCTACCGCCGACAGGGTGATCGACTGACTATTTGATTTTTGTAATTGCCGCGCCGCATACGTCCGCTTTTGGCACAAAGCGGACATCCCAGTGGCGCTAACGAATGTCCGCTTTCGGGGGTAAAGCGGACATCACAGTTAAGAGCCTCATGTCCGCTTTGACCCAAAGCGGACATCGCTCCCCGTTCTCAGTTTGGCACGAAACGGAACCTCAACCCGGCTCTTGTCCAGTCGCGATGTTGATCGCCGTCCAGACACGGTGCGGCGTTGCCGGCATGTCAAGGTGCGAAATGCGCCGCGCCCGCCAGAGCGCGTCAACGATCGCATTCATTACCGCGGGGCAGGAGCCTATAGCACCTGCCTCGCCCGCCCCCTTGACGCCCAGCGGATTGTGCCTGCAAGGGACGTTGCGCGTCTCGAAGGTGATTGCTGGCACTTCGTCGGCCTTCGGAACCGCGTAATCCATCAGGCTCGCAGTCATGAGCTGACCCGAAGCCGGATCGTAGACCGTGTGCTCCATAAGTGCCTGGCCGATGCCCTGTGCAGTGCCACCGTGGACCTGCCCGGCGAGTAGCAAGGGGTTGAGCGTCGCGCCGAAATCGTCCACGACAACGTAGTTGACGATCCGAGTTTCTCCCGTCGCCGGATCGATCTCGACCTCTGCGATATGGGTACCGTTGGGGTAAGTTGCCTGCGGTGGTGTGAACGCGTCCGTCGCGGTAAGACGGTTTCCCGTGTCTGGACGCTGCGCCAAGGCAGCAAATGAGATCGTGCGGTCGGTGCCGGTAACTCGCACTGTGCCGTTGACAATTTCGAGATCATCCGCGCCCGCTTCGAGGGCTTCGCCCGCTAATACTTTAATATTTTGCGCAAGTTTTTTTGCCGCGCCGGCGAGCGAAGCGCCGCCGCAAGGGATCGAACTTGAACCTCCGGTCCCAAGGCCGGTGGCGATCCGGTCGGTGTCGCCTTGCACCATACTCACCCGCTCGGGCGGCAAGCTCAGATGCTGGGCGACCAGTTGTGCGTATGCGGTCGCATGGCCTTGCCCGGTTGATTGCGAGCCGATCAGCAACGTGGCCGACCCGTCAGATTCGAGTTTCAGGGTCGCCGTCTCCGACCCCGCGTTGCCGCAAGCCTCAATGTAGGTCGAAAGTCCAATGCCGCGCAGTCGGCCTGCTTTTTTCGACAAGCGCAGCCGCTTGGCGAATCCGGACCAGTCTGCGAGTTCCTGGGCGCGCTTAAGATGTGTAGCAAAGTTTCCTGAATCGTAATTCTGGCCGGTTGCACTCTGATATGGCATCGCACTTGGCTTGATGAAGTTGCGCCGCCGCAGCGCGTCGGGTGTCATCCCAACCTCGCGCGCCGCGTGATCGACCAACCGCTCAATGACGTAAGCCGCCTCCGGCCGCCCAGCGCCGCGATAGGCGTCGACCGGCACAGTATTGGTATAGACACCGCGCACGCGGATATGACAGGTGGAAATATCGTAGACGCCAGGTGACAAGACGGCGCCGAGAGTAGGAATAAGCGGCGCAAATTGCGACAGATAAGCGCCCATATTGGCGACGAGATCCACGTCGAGTGCGAGGAAGCGGTGTTTTTCATCGAGAGCAAGACGAGCGGTGGTTACGTTGTCGCGGCCCTGCATGTCGCCAAGAAAATGATCGGAGCGGTCGGCGATCCACGTTACTGGCTTCTGCAGTTGCTTTGAAGCGACAGCAGCGAGTGCGTATTCGCGGTATGGAAATAACTTGGTTCCGAAGCCGCCGCCTACATCGGGCGTCGTCACTCGCAGCTTTTCCGCAGGGAGTTTGAGAACCTGAAGGAGCGTGTCTCGGATCGCGTGTGGTCCCTGGCTCGATAGAGTCAGCGTCAGGCGCTCATCGGAAGCGTCGTAGTCGGCCACTACACCCCGTGTGTCGAGATAATTCGCCACGAGACGTTGATTGACAAGTTTCAGGGAAACAATTTTTGCCGCCCCGGCAAAGGCTCGCTCAGTTGCTGCTTTATCACCGAGTGCGAGATCGAAGACAACGTTATCGGGATGCTGCGGCCAAACGAGAGGCGCACCGAGCTCGAGCGCCTCGGTCGCGCCCATGACATGCGGGAGCGCCTCCCAGGTGACTGCGATAGTTTCGGCGGCATCTTTGCCTCGCTCGAGCGTATCGGCAACAACAAAAGCAATTGCATCTCCGACATGACGCACCTCGTTGCGCGCCAGGATAGCGTAGGGCGGCACGTCGAAGGCGGTGTTCGGAAGCTCAACTGTGCATGGCAAAGGGCCGAGATCGCCTATCTCGGCTCCGGTGAGTACAAGGCGCACGCCCAGCATCGCCCGCGCCTTTGCGGCGTCGATATGAAAGTGAGCATGCGCGTGAGGCGACCGCAGTACCACCGCATGCAGCGTCTCGGGCGGCGCAACATCACCAATATAGCGTCCGACGCCGCGCAGCAGTGGGTCGTCCTCCTTGCGTAGGACCGACTGGCCGAAGCCGAATTTCAACGCCTGCATGGCATCGCGTCACCGGCAAAATTCGAATGTCGAAGTTACGACAATTAGGTTAGGCTTAACGCCTCAGATTGCAATCGGAGAAGGGTGCTTACAATGCCTGTTTCTATGTACACGGTTTCTATTCCGGTCTTCATTCAACACCTAAATGGCCTCGATATTGTTCTCGACAAGGCGGCTACCTGGGCCGCCGCACGTAAAGTGAATGAGACTGATCTGTTGAACATGCGGCTCTCGCCCGACATGTTCAATTTGGTACGGCAAGTAAGGGCTGCTACCGATCACGCCGCAAATGCGGCGGGGCGTTTATCCGGTAAAGAGCTTTTGAAATTTGCCAACGACGAGACCACGATTGCTCAACTGAAAGATCGGATCGCCAAGACTATCGATTACCTCAAGAACATCAAGCAAAGCGAGATCGACGGTACCGAGACTAAAGACATCAGCATTACCTTCCCAAGCGGGCAGTCGCGGCAGTTCACGGGCCAGAGCCTCCTGCTCGGCAATAGCCTGCCCAACTTTTACTTCCACACCACGACGGCTTACGACATCATTCGCCAGTGCGGGGTGGAGATTGGAAAACGCGATTTTATGGGCACACCGTAATCGAGTAGGCAGTATTTTCTTGCAGTGCATGAGTCTCCTTTTGGCACAAAGCGGACATCACAATTGTGCTGAACCATGTCCGCTTTCAGGGGTAAAGCGGACATCCGGTGAAGGCGCTTCAATGTCCGCTTATGACCCAAAGCGGACATTGGCTGGCGTTTTATGTTGCAGCGCGAAGCGAGTCTCAGCTCTATGCTTGAGCCGGTACGATGCAGTCTCCTCGGCAGCTGGAGGGTGGCCCGTTAACGGTGCCCCTCCGTTTTTCCTCCCGGACGCCGGCGACAGCACCGCGGTTCGTCTGTCAGCCCCCGGGGCCGTCCGTCATGATGTAGCCAATCAGGTCGCCCACGTTGTGCTCCAAATTTCGGATGATGTCCTTGACGACGTCTCCGATCGAGATCACGCCCACGACCTTGCCCGCGTCCAGCACTGGTAGATGGCGAAAGCCGCGCGCAGACATCATTGCCATGCAGCCTTCCAGTTGGTCGTCCGGCTTGACCGTCACCGGGTCGCCCGTCATCACTTGGCCCACCGGAGTCTGCTTCGCATCGAGCCCGGGCAGCAGCACTTTTATGGCGCAGTCACCCTGGGTCACGATACCGACCAGTACGTCGTCGTCGATGACCAGCACCGACCGGACCCGGTTGTCGCGCATCTGGCGCAAGGCTTCGACGACCATGTCGCCGGAACGAACATGGATCAGGGCGCCACTCTTCTGGGCCAGAGCGTCTTTGACTGTGTTCATCGAGTTCCTCTCGTGAGCCCTGTCCTGGCCCGCCTGAGTGGTACGCATTGAAGGTTAGAGCCGGCTCGTTCAGCAGCGACCATAATCTAGCTCACTATATCGCCGCCGGCCTCATCGAATAGCGAAGCAAACTTTGCTGCGGTGCGTCGAGACGCAAATCGGACGTTAATGGCACGAATCCGACGTGCCGCGACGTCCGACTTGAGTCCGTTATTAGGGGCGGACATCATCGGAGGTGCGTTGCTGACCCAAAGCGGACATGGGCGGTTTCGGATTGCTGCTGCGCAAACTGACCTCTCAACCCCATTCCACCGATCGCAAATCCCTGCTGTAATCGCACGCAGCTACAGTCGGCGTGGTCCTGTCCCTTGGGGGAAGGCAATGCGACGACGCGAGTTCATCAAAGTAATTGCTGTATCGGCCGCCGCATGGCCGCTCACAGCGCGCGCACAGAAATCCAGCAGCGTGCGCCGCGTCAGCGTTTTGATGTCCACGGCGTCGGACGATTCGCTCGGTCAAGCCCAAATTGCCGCATTTGCTCAAGGCCTGCAGCAATTGGGCTGGGAAATCGGCAGCAACATACGCATCGATTACCGGTGGGGCTCGGGCGACACAGGACGCTTTCGCAAATACGCTGCGGAGCTCGTTGGGTTATCGCCTGACGTGATTTTGGGCACTGCCGCCTCGATTGTCCGGGCCTTGCAGGAGGCGAGCCGGACCATTCCCATTGTATTCGTGACCACAATCGATCCGGTCGGCAGCGGATTGGTGGCGAGTCTCTCGCACCCGGGCGGCAACGCCACCGGTTTCATCTCGTTCGAATTCAGTCTGAGCGCGAAGCTGCTGGAACTGCTCAAGGAGATCGCGCCCGGAGTCAACCGTGTAGCGGTGCTTCGCGATCCCACTGTGCCTGCCGGCTCTGGCGGCTTTGCCGCCATCCAGACCGCGGCGCCATCTTTCGGCGTGGAACTGACCGCCATTGACGTCCAGAGTGCCGATGCGATCGAGCGCGGCATCACCGAATTCGCGCGCGCCCCCAATGGCGGATTGCTTGTCGTCGGTCCAACGTCATCGATGACCCAGCAACGCTTGGTCGTTACTCTCGCGGCCAAATACCGTCTGCCCGCAGTCTACCACTCGTTCGCCTTCGCCGGCGCCCTCCTCGCCTATGGGGTAAACTCGATCGATCAGTACCGCCGCGCAGCCAGTTACGTCGATCGCATCCTGAAGGGCGAGAAGCCGGCCAATTTGCCGGTGCAAGCACCGACAAAGTATGAGTTGATAATCAATCTCAAAACCGCAAAGGCACTCGGGCTTACCGTGCCGCAGCCGCTGCTTGCGCGCGCCGACGAGGTGATCGAATAGCGGCTATTTGCTGCGGCGCATATGTCCGCTTTTGGCACAAAGCGGACATCACCATTGCGGCCAACGATGTCCGCTTTTGGGGGTAAAGCGGACATTGCATTTGAGGTTCAGAATGTCTGCTTATGACCCAAAGCGGACATCGTCAAGCTTGGACCTGACCACTTAAACCGGACATAAATCGATTACGTAAACATACGGAGTTGTGGATTGCCAACCAGGCTGTATGTGGGGGCTTGCATACGGATAACTCCGTTCTTCTGGTCAGGCCTTTGAGCCCGAGACCATTGAGATCATGCAGTCATACATCCAACGAAATTTGAATTGGTACTCAACCGTGGCACGGCAAAAAGACTCAATCTGACTATCCCCTAACCATGCTCGCGCTGACGAAATCACAGAGTAACGAGGTGATCGAATGAGGCGGCGCGAGTTCATCACAATTGCTGGAGTTGCGACCACATGGCCACTCGTGGCACGCGCGCAGCAATCTGGCGAGCGTATGCGGCGCATCGGCGTCCTGATGAACACGGCCGCGAGCAAGGATCAGCAAGCAAATGTCGCCACGTTCGTGCAAGTGCTGCAGCAATTGGGCTGGACCGAGGGCCGTAATCTGCAAATCGACATCCGCTGGGCCGGAGGTGACCCCGCAGAAATACGCACACAAACGGAAGATTTGGTCGCGAGCGGCCCCGACGTAATCTTGGTAACCGGCAATGCGGGCATGCCGCCGTTGCTCCGGGCGACACGCACGGTCGGCGTATGAGCGCCGACTACGCTGCCGGCGCAAAATAAAGATCGATGAAGGAGAATCCCTGATGGCGCTGTACGAATTGCGAACGTACACACTCTACGTCGGCAAGATGGCGGAAGCGACGAAGCTCTACCAGGAGCTCGGCTTCCCGGCGCTCAAGAAGGGCGGCCACGACAATAAGCTCTTGGGCTACTTCCAGGCCGACACTGGCACGATCAACCAAGTCGTCCATCTCTGGAAGTTTGATGACGACGCCGACCGGCGGAAGCACTGGGCAGAGGTCTTCGCCAACAAGGACTTCGTGGAGGGTTTTGCCTCGAAGTTCCGACCGCTTGTGATGACACAGGAGGTCAAACTGCTGACGGCGGCGCCGTGGGGTCCACATCCGTGACTGTTGCGGCCGCTGCTCGCGATTGCCGACGAGGTAATCCAGTCGCTTTCTTGCCGCACTGCATGAGTCCGGTCGTGGCGCAAAGCTGACATTGCCACTGTACTGAACGATGTCTGCTTTCGAGGAGTAAAACGGACATGGCGATTGATCGACGCAATGTCCGCTTATAGCTTACCTGAACCCACCATCGGATATGCTCACGCAGCGATGCGGGCGGTTGCTTTCGTCAGCAACATTCGCCAATAATTCCGCGCCATTGACGCCTAGTTTCGGACTCCCTTCCTTCGAATTCGGCGCCCGCAAGATGCACTCGTCAGATGACTGACCGGTTGGAGGGTATTCATGCGCTCATCACGGGCGCTGCGAGTGGCATCGGTGCCGCCTGTGCTCGGCGCATGGCACGGGATGGCGCGCAATTGTTATTGGCCGACGTAAATGGTGATGGCGCAAAAACCCTTGCTGACGAGCTTGGACAGGCGTCCGTCCAGGCGGACGTTACCCGCACGGACGACATTCAGCGTATGCTCGATCTGGCCTACCAGCGCTGGGGTCGCCTGGATGTGCTGTTCAACAACGCGGGGATCGCCGAAGTCCGGCAACTGCTCGAGCTCACTGAGGACGAGTGGGACCGCA
>Ga0310913_10000005_pt1 | contig 74399 bp, 79 predicted proteins | sample GREbulkMGOX082_FD_203447 | JGI IMG/M metagenome (GOLD analysis project Ga0310913, IMG submission 203447) | Lab enrichment of tropical soil microbial communities from Luquillo Experimental Forest, Puerto Rico - GRE.bulkMG.OX082 | ecosystem: Environmental > Terrestrial > Soil > Tropical forest >...
GGCTTCTTGGCGTATTCGTTCACCCGTAGCTCTCGCGGCTCCATCCAGTACGGTTTGTCTATAGGATGAAGTGCGCGGCCAGTTGGTTTGACCATGCACGGCTTATAGGTCGGCTTCGGGTTTGGCTTTGCCTTGATACGCGGCGGACTACAAAGTTCGTTTATCCAGAAATCAACAATCGGACTGACATGTTCACGGTGGATCGCTAGTTGCGGCGACAGATTGCCGAAGTCATAAGCATCGCGGAATTGCTCCGTTGGTTCTGTGGCCGCAGTGTCGGCAATGTCACCGCCGCCGTCTTCGCCGTCGTCTGAATAAACATCGGAATAGTCCAGACTGCTTGCCGCCTTGATTGCAGATGCCGCCTCTTCCAGCGAATGAAACACCGGCCGCTTAACCAGTTTCTTTTGGGCCTCTAATAATTCTTCCGGTGGTGAACCACGATGGTCGAATATCCAGCGGTCAAGTCGTGTCTGGGTGCGCCGCCCGACTTTTTTCCACGAATATCTGCCGACAGTATCCCCGCTAGTGTAACCTCCTCGCCGAAGGTAATTTGCTTCGTTGCTAATCGCCCCGACAATCTTATGCCGCGATAGAGTGTTGAAGCGGTGGCTGGAATCAAACTTCAATGTTGATTGCCACAGCGCCAGACAGCCGACAGAAGTCAAATCCTCATATAGTAGGTCGTTAGTGTGCTTCTGGTTCTTCGGTTGCCGCCTATAGAACGCGCCCCCCGGAATGTACTTGCCAGCGGGTCCGACAACCGTCCTATGGAATGCCTCTAATAGTTTGCGGAATGCTCGGTGATCGCCGCTCTGAACGCGCCGGATTAAATCCGCTTCGGTTTCCGCATTAGGCAGACCGTCGTTGTGCCATCTGTGAGTAGCGAGGTTGTTTACAGACGCATCGCCGGTAACAAGACAGCTTGGCGGCACATACCGCGCCCCGTCGCCGTCAGGTACGGTGGTATCAATGACAATGCGGCCATTGATGCGCCGTCTTCTTGCCCGTCCCTTTGGTTCGGCCTCAATATCATCAACGATTGGATTGGCGATGTATCGGGTAGTCGAACCGCGAAGGGGAGTTTCAGTAAGCTGGCCGTGTTTAATATCGTACTTGTCAAAATCGGTGTTGATATATTCCATGTACAAATCCAAACTTTAGCCCGATGCGGATGGAGTCAAATCCATCTCGTCGGGCTATTTTTTTGCTCCGGGTCGGTCCCGGCCCCGCAATCCCTACATGTTATATATCAGCACCGTTCTATACCTGTTCACGTCGAGTGTAGTTCGCGCCACGAATTGCAAACCAATGCAAACGAGCAACAAACAATTCCAAAAAAATGCAAAGTATCCCGCGCTAGTCGAGCCACGAGCTATAAAGGTTGTCGCCGATCCACCACGGAGGTAACAGATGAAACCGTCATAACAGATGAAACCGTCACAGAAGCGAGCGATTAGTGCCGCGATGAAGAAGTACTGGCGTAGGCGACGGCTCGCAGCCAAGAACCCCAAGCACAAATGACGGCGGCCTATGACAGACCGGCATAGGCCCTGACCGTCATCGGCTAACTTCATTGCGCCGCGCAAGAATCGTTCCGTCATTTCCAAACCTCTTCTGTTGAAGTGGCCTGGAATGTACGTCAGCGCGGCATGAACGACGGTATGGGTTTAAATTGAGGTTCTATGGTTTTTATTCTTTGGCGGGCGCTTGAGATACTTACCTGCTTCCTTAAACGCCGCCGGAGCCAATGGCTTTGTCCTCTCCGGGTCAACGAATTCCATCCATTTATTGCACACGTCCTGAAATAGCGTTGGCCGTTCTGTGCCGCCTTTTTCGCCCCTTGTGATTCGCGCGTTTTGATATTTCCTGAATTTCACCGGCCCCCAGACGCGTTGCCACAAACTTCCCATCGCGTAGATAAATGCAATGTCAGCCCAGTGTGGTGGTCTGCCTCGCTTAGGACCACGTCGGGCTTCCTCAAGGGCGGCCTTGTAATAGAGGCCCGCCGCGCGTTCGAGTTCGTGGGCTACATAACGTACCCGCGCGAGATCTTCTTCGGAATCGCTAACACATCCGGGCTTAAAGCCACACATTACCGACGCAATGTTCAGTGCGAGCAGGTAGAGATTTTGTTCTTCGGGAACGCGGCGCTTGCTTGGTCGAAGAAGCCGATTGAAGTCGTATGCCATATCACGCCCTTACTTGGCTGATTGGCACAACGCGGTCAGAACTTGGCGGCGGACTGGTGCAGTAACCGGCCCAGGCCGCCATCAATTTGCGGCGCTTCTCGAATAAATCACCGCGCGCATAAGCCGCGTTAGTCTTGTCCTTTATTTTGTGCGCAAGGGCGGCCTCTGAAATGTCATCGGTAAAACCGGTGCGTTCCCGCGCCCAATCCTTGAAAGTGGAGCGGAAGCCGTGAACCGTGACGCCATTGCCCACCATGCCACGCAATAATTCGAGCATGACCGTATGAGATAAAGGCGCGCCCTTTCGGCCAGGGAACAGAAAGTCACCGAGTCGCGGCAGGGACTTTAGGATTTCAACGGCCCGGTCAGATAAAGGAACGCGATGTTCCTTTCCGGCCTTCATTCGCTCGCCCGGTATCGTCCAAACCTTGTTTTTGAAATCGACTTCGCCCCAACGGGCATTAATTGCCTCGCCGGTTCGCGCTGCCGTTAGGATCGTAAATTCAAGCGCCCTGGAAGACAGGCTATCTGCCCCGCGCAAATTTGCCATGAATGAGGGCATGTCATCACAAGACATCGCCTCGTGATGCTCTACAGGGCTAACCTTATTTCTGGCCGGAAGCAGCTTTTGCAGATGACCCTTCCACCGGGCCGGATTTTCACCAGTTCGGTATTCGCGCGCGGTTGCCCAATCTAAGACCGCCTCAATACGACCACGCAGCCGGTTTGCGGTTTCGGTCTTTTCCTGCCAAAGCGGCTCAATGATCTTTTGAATGTGTGCCCGCCCAATATCTGCCACCGGAAGGTCGCCAATAAGCGGGTACGCATAAGCCTCAAGCGTCTTTTTCCACTGTCCCCGATGCTTCTCGTTTTTCCAGCTCTTCTCATGTGCGGCGATGTAGCGTTCCGCACATTGCCTAAAAGTTACCCGTTGTGCCGCCGCAACCTTGCGGGCATCGCGTTCGGCGCGCCTCACATCTATCGGGTCGATTCCGTCCTTGACTTGCTGGCGGGCCTTGCGGGCCCGTTCGCGGGCCTCAGCAAGAGTGAAGTCGTCAATTGAGCCGATGCCCATATGGCGAGCCCGCCCGTCGAGCATATATCGGAAAATCCAAGCCTTGGTTGTGCGCTCGGCAACGCGGGACACTTGGAGATAAAGACCGCCGCCGTCTGCATACCGACCGAGGCCGTTTGTGATTCTCACCTTTTGAGGTGTTAGCTTGTTCGACTTCCGCACCGGTTGCCCCCGATTCCGCTGCCAACAGTCTTACCTACAAACGATTCGCGGACCGTACTGGAAAGAGTGGGGGTGGTCTAGAGTCGAGAGTGCCTATAAACGCAAGTTTTTCCGCGACTTGTGGATAGTTCTGGAACGGACGGGAGTCTAAAAAAATGGACACCCTTTCCGCACCGCAACGGGCTTGTTAGAAGGCGCATCCGAGACCAGAAGCTTGACAATGACCGAACCTAAAGCGCGCGATTACAGCGAAACGCTGTTTCTCCCTAAGACCGATTTTCCAATGCGCGCCGGGCTGCCACAGAAGGAGCCGGAAATTCTGGCGCGCTGGCAGAAGCTCGATCTCTACGCGCGGCTGCGCGCCGTGGCGGCCGGACGGCCGCGCTTCGTCCTCCATGACGGTCCGCCTTATGCCAACGGCAACATCCACATCGGTCACGCGCTTAATAAGATTCTCAAGGACGTGGTGACGCGCAGCCAGCAAATGCTCGGCTTCGATTCGAATTACGTCCCGGGTTGGGACTGCCACGGCCTGCCGATCGAATGGAAGATCGAAGAAGAGAACTATCGCGCCAAAGGCAAAGCGAAGCCGGATTTGTCCAATCCGTCGGCGCTCGTTGAATTCCGCCGTGAATGCCGGCAGTTTGCCGAACACTGGATCAAAGTGCAGCGGGAGGAATTCGAGCGCCTCGGCGTTGTCGGCGACTGGGCGCATCCGTACACGACAATGGATCCCTTCGCCGAGGCGCAAATCGCGCGCGAACTGATGAAGTTCGCCGCCAACGGCACGCTCTATCGTGGCTCGAAGCCGGTGATGTGGTCGGTGGTCGAGAAGACTGCGCTCGCCGAAGCCGAGGTCGAATATGAGGACTTTGTCTCGGATCAGGTGTGGGTGAAATTTCCGCTGCGCAAGATGCGCTCGCGTTCGCCAGGCGTGGAGTTGCCTGATCTCAGTGGTGTTTCAGTTTTAATCTGGACGACGACTCCGTGGACCATCCCCGGGAATCGCGCCGTCAGCTATTCGCCCAAAATCGAGTACGGCCTCTATCAGGTCGTGGATGCGCCCTCGGATAATTGGGCGAAGGTGGGAGACCGCTTTCTGCTCGCAGACAAGCTGGCTGTCGACGTCTTCAGACAAGCGCGCGTCACCGCGCTTAAGAGACTCGCGCCGATTGCCGCGGAAAAATTGTCGGGTCTGTTATGCGATCATCCGCTCAAAAGTTTGGGTGGCTATGATTTTCCAGTCCCGCTTCTTCCCGGCGATCATGTCACCGAAGATACCGGCACCGGTTTCGTCCATACCGCGCCGGGACACGGCCGCGAAGACTTCGATCTTTGGACGGCCAATGCGGTGAAGCTTGCCGCGCAGAGCATCAACACGAATATACCCTACACCGTCGATGCCGATGGTCGTTTCACTGAACAGGCTCCGGGCTTCGTCGGCAAGCGCGTGCTGATCGAAACCGGCGACAAAGGCGACGCTAACGAAGCGGTCATCAAGGCGCTCATCGAGGCCGGCATGCTGATCGCGCGCAGCCGACTCAAACATCAATACCCGCATTCGTGGCGGTCGAAAAAACCGGTGATCTTTCGCAACACGCCGCAATGGTTCATCGCAATGGATAAGGGCATCGAGCGGCACAACGATACGCTGCGTCACCGGGCGCTTGCCGCGATCAAGGCCACCCGTTGGGTGCCGGGGCAAGGCGAGAACCGCATTATCGGAATGATCGAGAGCCGGCCCGATTGGGTGATCTCACGCCAACGCGCCTGGGGCGTGCCGATCACGCTCTTCATCAAAGAGAAGTCCGATGGTTCTGTGGACATCCTCAGCGATCCCGAGGTGAATGTCCGGATTATCGAAGCCTTCGAGCAAGAAGGCGCCGATGCCTGGTACAAACCCGGCGCCCGCGAGCGCTTTCTTGGCAAGCTCGCCAATGACGGTTGGGAAAAAGTCGACGACATTCTCGATGTCTGGTTCGATTCCGGCTCGACGCACGCATTCGTGCTCGAGGACCCGCAGCATTTTCCCGCGCTCGCCCATGTTAAGCGCAAGGCGGACGGTGGCGCCGAGGCGGTGATGTATCTCGAAGGCTCCGACCAGCATCGCGGCTGGTTTCAGTCTTCGCTCTTAGAAAGCTGTGGCACGCGCGGCCGCGCGCCGTTCGACATCGTGCTCACCCACGGTTTCGTGCTCGACGAGGACGGCCGCAAAATGTCGAAATCGCTGGGCAATGTCACCGCGCCGCAGGACGTGATGCGGGATGCCGGGGCCGACATTCTGCGGATGTGGGTCGGCGCCGCCGATTATGCGGACGACCTGCGCATCGGCCCGGAAATCTTGAAAACGACCGTCGATACGTATCGCAAGCTGCGCAACACGCTGCGCTGGATGCTCGGCAATCTGGCCCACTTTCATGCCGCCGACCGCGTCGCGCCCGAGGCGATGCCGGAACTCGAAAGACTGATGTTGCACCGGCTGGCCGAACTCGACCCGCTGGTCCGCCTCGCTTATGCGAATTTCGATTACAAACGCATTTTTGCTGCGCTCAATGCATTCATGACCGCCGATCTTTCGGCGTTCTATTTCGATATCCGCAAGGACGCGCTGTATTGCGATCCTTATTCGTCGGTCACTCGCAAATCGTGCCTCACCGTGCTCGATTATTTGTTCCGCGCGACCGTGTGTTGGCTCGCCCCGATGCTCTGCTTCACGGCGGAAGAGGCTTGGCTCGCGCGCGATCCCTCGGCGCAATCGGTGCATCTCGAATTATTTCCTCCGGTGCCCGCGACGTGGCGCAACGACGCGCTCGCTGAAAAATGGCGCAAGCTGCGCACCATCCGCCGCGTCGTCACTGGCGCGCTCGAGATCGAGCGCGCGCAAAAGCGCATCGGCTCCGCGCTCGAAGCGCATCCGATCATCCATGTCGCTGACCCCGACCTGTTCGCCGCGGCGGTGGATGCCGATCTCGCCGAACTGTGCATTACCTCGGAGGCCACTCTAGTCGAGGGCGATGGTCCGCCCGATGCGTTTCGGCTACCCGACGTGCCGGGTGTCGCAGTCGTGCCGCAACTCGCCGAGGGCCGCAAATGCGCGCGGTCGTGGAAAATTTCCCCGGCGGTCGGCCTCGACCCGCAATTTCCGGACGTCACACCGCGCGACGCGCAGGCGCTGCGCGAATGGGAAGCGATTCGCAAGGCGGCCGAGTAGGGGGATCCTTTGACCGATGCCGTGCCTCGTGTTCCGCCGCATTCCTATCTGTGGGGACGATTAAGCGCGCTTGGCTTGGCCGTTGCGGCGCTCACCTGTTTTGTCGATCAGGCCTCGAAATTCTGGCTGCTGTTAAGCTTCGATCTCGCCGGCCGTGGCCGCTTCGCGCTAATGCCATTCGTTGATCTGGTTCTGACCTGGAACACCGGCATCAGCTACGGCTTGTTTCCGCAGCAAGGCCCGATCGGGGAATGGGCCTTGTTCGCTTTCAAACTGGCCGCGGTTATTTTCCTCTGGGTGTGGCTTGCACGCGCGACATGGCGTCTCACCGCCGTGGCGCTCGGGCTCATCATTGGTGGGGCGGTGGGTAACGCCATCGACCGGTTGCATTGGCCGGGCGTCATGGATTTCGTGCTTTTCCACATCGAGACGGCAAGTTTCGAATTTCGCTGGTATGTGTTCAACCTTGCCGATGTTGCGATTGTTGCGGGTGTGACGGTGCTGCTATATGAATCGCTCTTGAGTGGTGCCGCAAAAGCGCCCTGATCGCGGACGATAAGCTGCTGCCGGGCTTGATTTATTTAGTCTTTCGGGCTGGACTGGTCGGGGGCGCGTTCGAGGGAAACTCCCAGCAGGCACTGGGAGCAAGTCTTGGGGTGAGGGTATGCCGCTCCGTCGCATCGTTTTGACCGGCCTTGATCGCCGCAGCCGCTGCTGCGTCAGCCCGGCCGTGTTCGGGATCATATTTGCCGTGGCAACGACCTGCGCTTGTGCATCGGTCGCACGTGCCGGCGACTATGACGATCCGTCAGGGACAACGTTCACGTCGAAAGTTCTGAAGGCCATCGGGCTTCCCGATCCCGACCACCCGGAATACGAAATCAATTACAGCGAGCGCTCGCCTTTGGTGGTGCCGCCGAATCGCGATCTGCGCGCGCCAATTTCGACCGATCGGGCGCCTGCGACAAACTGGCCGGACGATCCCGATCTCAAAAAGCGCCAGGCTGGCAAAAAAGACAACAGACCCGCCCCTGCGGCCGACCCCATCATGGAAGAAGGCCGCCCGCTCCGCCCGGACGAGCTCATGCCGAACGGGAACCGTTCCAGCGCATCGCCCAGCTCCCCAGGAATCGAGCCGAAAGGGCAAACGGGCATTTTGAACTTCGGCTGGTTCAAAAAAGAAGAGTACGGAACCTTCACCGGCGAGCCAGCGCGCGCGAACCTGACCGATCCGCCGCCCGGCTATCAAACACCATCCCCTGATCAGCCATATGGAATTGGTCCGGATCGCAAGCCCCTCAAAGCGTCGAACCGGAACGAGATCATGGAGGCGCCGAAATAACCGCTTCCGCTCTCCTGATGGAGGGACGCGAGGCGGCGCAACCGGTCGATGCGCGCAGGGATGAGGTTGGCTAAAATCCTGTTACTCACTGCCGCGCTTGCGGGCGCAACCTCGGGCGCGGCCTATGCCGGCGCGAACGTCAGCCATTTTACGCTGGCCAACGGGCTCGAAGTCGTGGTCGTACCGGATCATCGCGCGCCCGTCGTTACCCATATGATCTGGTACAAAATAGGCGCGGCCGACGAAACTCCTGGCAAATCCGGCCTCGCGCATTTCCTCGAACATCTGATGTTCAAGGGCACCGAGAAGAATCCCGGGGACACGTTCTCGCGCGAAGTCGCCGAAATCGGCGGTCAGGAAAACGCATTCACCGCGAGCGACTATACCGGCTTCTTCCAGCGGGTGACGCGCGACCACCTTAGGGAAATGATGGCGCTAGAAGCCGATCGCATTACCGGCTTGGTGCTCACCGATGATGTGGTGCGGCCCGAGCTCAACGTTGTGCTTGAAGAACAAAACATGCGGGTCGCTAATAATCCGGCCGCTCGGTTGGGCGAGCAGATAGATGCGGCGCTCTATCTCAACCATCCCTATGGCCGGCCGGTGATCGGTTGGCGTCAGGAAATAGAACAGCTCGATCGCGACGATGCGTTGGCGTTCTATCGCCGCTTCTACAGTCCGAACAACGCCGTCGTCGTCGTCGCCGGCGACGTCATGGCCGACGAAGTGAAAGCCGACGCCGAAGCGACCTACGGTAAAATTGCCGATCGCGCCGAGGCCAATCCGCGGCACCGGCCGATGGAGCCGGTGCAGGAGGCACCGCGCACGGTGACGCTCGCGGACATGCGCGTCGAGCAGCCGAGCGTCAGCCGCGATTATCTCGTGCCCTCGGAAACCTCGGCGAAGGCTGGCGAAAGCGAGGCGCTCGAAGTCCTCGCTCATGTTTTGGGCAGCGGTGAAAATTGCCGTTTGTACCGCAGCTTGGTCATCGACCAGGGATTGGCGCTCAATGCCGGCGCTACTTATTCCGGCACCGCACTCGACTATGCGAAATTCACAGTCTTTGGCTCGCCCAAGCCGGGAGTGCCGCTGCATCAGCTCGAAGCTGCGATTGATGCCATTCTCGCCGAACTCGGCGCCCACGGCGTTACAGCTGATGAACTTGACCGCGCCAAAACCCGTCTGATCGCCGACGCGGTTTATGCCGAGGACAATCAAGCGGCTTTAGCCCGCTGGTACGGCTCGGCGCTGGCGACCGGGCAGACCGTCGAGGGTGTGCGCACCTGGCCGGATCGTATTCGCGCCGTCACCGCCGAGGCCGTGCAAAACGCCGCCCGGACCTGGCTCGACCGCCGCCATTCCGTCACCGGCTATTTGGTCAAAAGCCTGCAATCCGAGGAGAAGCGATCGTGAACGCCGATTGGCTCGCTCGGCTCCGCCACCGCGGCGCTACATCCATTTTGCCACGCGCGGGACTGAGGCATTGCTTGCTGCTCGTCGCGGCGATCGCGTCAGCGGGGACGCTATTTGCGGTGCCGGCCAAGGCGACCACGATCGAACACGTGGTCAGTGCCGGCGGGATCGAAGCATGGCTGGTGCATGAGCCGGCGGTGCCCCTGATCGCGGTGGATTTCGCCTTCGCGGGCGGCGCCGTTCAGGATCCGCCCGGGAAATCGGGCACCGCGACGCTTGCTGCGTCGCTGCTTGATTCCGGCGCCGGCGACCTGGATTCCCACGCATTTTCGGACCGGCTCGAGCGCAAAGCGATTGAAATGAGCTTCTCAGCGCAGCGTGACACCATTCGCGGCACGATGCGCACGTTGGCCGAAAATCGCGACGATGCGTTCGATCTGTTGCGGCTCGCGGTTACGGCGCCGCGATTCGATGCCAAAGATGTCGAGATCAGTCGGGCGCAAATCCTCTCTCTGCTTCGCCGCGAGACCACAAGCCCAGCCGATATCGCCAGCCGGCGCTGGTGGGAGACGGCTTTCGAAGGCCACCCTTATGGCCGCCCGTTAAACGGCACGCCGGAAACGCTGTCGAGCATTTCGATCGCCGACCTGAAATCCTACGCGCACCGGGTCCTCGCACGGCAAAACCTTAAGATCGCAGTGGTCGGCGACATCGATGCCGAGACGCTCAAGCCGCTGCTCGACCGGACTTTCGGCGCGCTGCCGGAAAAGCCTGACCTTGTCTCGATTACCAATGTCGCACCACGCGGTCTTGGGCGACGCCTCGAGGTGAGCCTCGATGTGCCGCAGACCGTCGTCGATTTCGGCGGGCCTGGAATTTCGCGGCAGGACCCCGATTTCATGGCGGCTTATCTGGTCAATCACATTCTCGGCGGCGGGTCGTCGGACTCGCGACTCTATCAGGAAGTCCGCGAAAAGCGCGGGCTCGCTTATTCGGTCTCCGACAACCTCGTGTGGCTCGATCATGCGGCGGTGCTGCTCGGCGGGACCGCAACGCGCGCGGACCGCGCCGGCGACACGATCGATCTCATCGAAAAGGAAATCCGGAGATTTGCCGACGGCGGTCCGACCGCGGGCGAACTGACAGAGGCGAAGAAGAACCTTAACAGCGCATTTGCCCTTAATCTCGACAGCTCGACCAAGATCGCTGCATTGCTCGTGCAACTGCAGCTCGACGGGCTGGACACCGATTATTTCACCCGCCGCTCTACCATGATCGAAGCCGTGACGCTTGACGACGCGCGCCGGGTGGCTAAGCGCCTGCTGGACAAGGGCCTATTGGTCACGGTGGTAGGCAAGCCGCAGGGCTTCGCTTCGAGCAAGCCGAATTAATCGGCATCACGCGCGCTTAAGTTTGGTGCAGCGTGGCGGGACGTGCCATGGGGCGACGCAAGCTTGAACATAGTCTGAAATCTCAGCAACTGCGCGAGCGGCTGATAGACGTATTTGCAGGTGCGGTCTGCAGCACCCTGTCAATCGCGTACTGTCTGTCTTACGCGGCGCTGATTTTTACCGGCCCGCTCGAGCATCAGCTTTCCTATGGCGTTGCGGTAACCTTCCTGTCGGCTGCGGTCGTCGGATCAATTGTCGCCTTGTTCAGCTCGCTGCCTTTCGCCATCGCCGGACCGGACAGTTCGGCGGTGGTCATATTTGCGGCAATGGTCACGACCGTCGTCCGGCGGCTCATCGCACAAGGCAACCAAGATCTCCTTGCGCCAGTCGTGACCGCCATGTCGTTGGCAACAGTGCTGACCGGCTTGTTGCTTTGTGCACTCGGCTTCACGCGCGCAGGGCGCGCGATTCGCTTTGTGCCTTATCCAGTCATCGGCGGATTTTTGGGCGCGACCGGATGGTTGATCATTACCGGCGCAATTCAGGTAGTCACCGATCAGAAACCCACACTCTCAAATATTGAAGCGTTTCTCAATGTTTCGGTCATGGCAAAATTTGCGGCCGCTCTCGCCGTGGCCTTGATGCTGCATGTTTTGCTTCGCCGCTCGAAAAGTCCTTTCATTCTGCCCGGCATACTCTTGGGGACCGTCGCGGTGGCCCACTTGGTCGTCGTCGCGGCTGGTTCGTCCGTGAGCGCCGCGCAAGCCTCGGGTTGGATGTTTCCGGCGCAGTCGGAAGCTGCCCTCGCGGTACCCTGGAAGCCAGCGACCCTGGCCAACTTCCCTTGGGCCTCGCTGCCGTCGATCGCCGGCGACATCGTCGCCATTATGTTTGTCACGGTCATTACACTTTTGCTCAACACGACCGGAATCGAGATCGCGACCCGCACCGAAGCTGATATCGAACGCGACCTCAAATCACTCGGACTCGCCAATCTTCTAACGGCGGCGTTTGGAGGATATGCGAGCTGCACCTCATTAAGTCGCAGCACACTGGCTCGCCTGGCAGGCGCTACCGGCCGTCTATCCGGACTGACGGTCGCGGCGATATTTGTGGCGCTGCTTGTCGTCGGCCCCGGCTTTCTCGGTTATGTGCCAAAATATGTCCTCGGCGGTGTGTTGTTCTTTCTGGGTGCGGGCCTCGTCTATCAATGGCTGGTGGAATCGTCGCAGCGATTGCTGCTTGTCGAATATCTGTCGCTGGTCGGCATCGCGGTTCTCATCATCAACTGGGGCTTCGTCGCGGGCGTTCTGATCGGCGTGATGATTGGCTGCGCCACGTTTGCGCTGAGCGCGAGCCGCGTGAACGTCATCAAGTTCAGTTTCGATGGTTCGGAATTCCATTCTTCCCTCGATCGCAGTCCGCGTGAACTCTCGCTCCTGGCCGCGAACGGGCCGGAGATTCAAGGCATGGCGCTGCAGAGCTATTTGTTCTTTGGGTCGGCGAACAGGCTTTACCAGCACGTAAAGACGCTGCTCGAACGCCAGCTCAAGTGCCGCTTCCTGATTTTCGATTTTCGCCTGGTAACCGGCATCGATTCGTCTGCGACGCACAGTTTCTTGCAAATCAAGGAGGCGGCCGCCGTCGCCAGAGCCAGAATCGTGCTGGTCAATCTCACACCTGAATTGGAGAAGGCGTTTCGCGCCGTCAGGTTTGTGTCCGATGACATGATCGTCGCCTCCGACCTGGACCAAGCGCTAGAATGGTGCGAACAGGCGGTGATCGAAGCGCATCAGCCACAAGGTGACGATATCGGATCGTTCCGCACCTGGCTGGCCGAAGCTTTGGGTGACCCGCAATATGCCGAGGCCTTGGCGGGCTACTGCCGGCGCCGCGAAGTGGAGGCGGGACAAATCGTTGCTCGCGAAGGCGACAAAGCCGACGCGATGCATTTTATTCTCGAGGGGCGGATCGGAATTATTGTCGATATCGGCGAAACACGCAGGATGCGCGTGCGCAGCCTCGGCCGGCATACAACTATCGGAGAGATGGGCTTGATCGCGCACCGCATGCGCAGCGCGACCATTCAAGCCGAAACCGCAAGCGTGCTCTACGAGCTGACTGCCGAATCATACGAACAGATGAAGCGTGATATGCCCGCGTTGAGCCAGGCGCTGCTCGGTTATGTTATTGGCGTGATGGCGGAGCGTCTGAATTTCGCCAACCGCGCCATCGGCGTTCTGCAGCGATAAAGTGCGGTGAGTGACGCCACAGTTCAGATTTTGCGACTATCGTAGGCCCAGTGCATAACAGCCTGCCGCTGGCGCCGTCGGCACCTTAGATCGCCCTTCGGACAATTACGTTTGATCTGCGCGATGTGCCGTCGCATAGCTTTCCAACGCTTGATTTGGCGCACGTCTTCATCGGCCATTCGTCGTCCCATGTAATAGCGGCAGTACCATTGAAACCATCCGCGCGGGTCATCGGGGTGAATCCAGCCTTTCTCACGCCACACCGATAACGGTTGACTGGCATCCACGCCGAAAAAATTGAGTTTGCAGTTGCGACCCGAGCGAGAGAGTTTAGCGCGCTTGAACCACGAAATAGGAAATTCCTTACGACAATCGGTCATATACTTGCCGCAGAATATGCCGAGTTCAAGCATCTGTTTGGGTGAAAGTTCAGGACGAAATTCTGGATCGAAATTGCGGCCGGTCGGCTGCGTGAGAACATATCTATAGCCGCGTTGCATCCTATCATTCACGGTCACCGTTCGATTTCGCTTTTTCATCGCTGCAATGGCGTTACGCAATTGCGATCCTGGCGCCCAAGGGCACTGCCGTGACCGAAACCACCCCTGGCGCGGGTGTCAGTCTTTGGCTGGAAGCGTGCGCCGCAGCTATTGCGGCGTAATCCCAGCGAGCTGGGCGGCTTTACTCATATTTTCGTAATCGGTGCGAATGAATTCGGCGAATCCCTTCGCGGTCATCTGTTCGGGCGAAGCAACTTCGGATCCGAGGCCGATCAGACGCTCGGCGGCGGGGCTTCCCGTGCTCAAACCTTGTGCGATCGCCTGTTGCAATTTGTCGATGGCGTCCGGTGGTGTCTTTGCCGGCGCCACGACGCCGATATAGCTTTGCGCGGTGAAGCCTTTCACGCCGCTTTCGTCAAAGGTGGGAATGTCCGGCGCGAGCTTGGAGCGGTGAAGCGCGGCGATGGCAATGATATGCGCTTGGCCGGCTTGGTGCATCGGCAACGCGGTGGAGAATTCGGTCATCGCGCCGTCGATATTTCCGCTGATCAGATCAGGCATCAGCGCGCCGCCGCCGCGATAAGGAACGTGCGTTAGATTAGCGCCGGTCGCCGCTTTCAGCCGCTCCAGTGTCATGTGGGTGGCGCTGCCGACGCCGCTCGTTGCGACCGTGACCGCGGCGGTCTTCGACCGGGTGATGAGCTCGCCCATGGTCTTTGCTTCAATCTTGTTGCTCAAGATGAGCGCGTGCGGCACGTAGCTCGTCAATGCCACGGCGGTGAAGTCCTTTAGCGGATCGTAGCCGAGATTGGCGTGGACGAACGGATCGACCGTCAGCGGTCCGTTTGATCCGACCAGGAGCGTATAGCCGTCCGGGTTCGCATGGGCGACGAACTCGGCGCCGATGCTGCCGCCGCCACCGCCGCGATTCTCGACCACGACCGGCTGGCTTAGCGCCTTGCTGATCAGATCGCCGGTTATGCGCCCAACAATGTCGGCATTGCCGCCGGCGGCAAACGGTACGATCAAATGAATCGACCGATCCGGATAGGCGGCCAAAGCGCGCCGCGCCAAAAAGGGCAGCAAGAAGGGGAGTGTGGACGCCGATCCAAGCGCGGCCATCAGTCTCCGGCGTGGAATACTCATCGCGATCCTCCTATTTGCTTGTTATCTTTTAGATCCGGCCGTCGCCGGGCGTCTATTATTGTCCCGCCAATTCCGCTCGCGCTCAATCCGGGTTAGGAATCCACCATGATTCCGATTACCGGGAAGATTACCCTCGACGAACGTGAGATTGCCGAATCGTTCGTCCGCGCCTCCGGGCCCGGCGGGCAGAACGTCAATAAGGTCGCGAGCGCGGTGCAACTTCGATTTGACGTGCGGCACTCGCCGTCGCTGCCGGCAGACGTGCGCGCCCGGTTGGAGCGCTTGGCCGGCTCACGGTTGACCCGCGAGGGTGTCATTGTCATCACTGCGCAGCGGCATCGCGCGCAGGCGCGCAATCGGGACGATGCGCTGGCGCGGCTCGTCGACCTTATCCGCCGCGCCGCGCGTCCGCCCCTCGTGCGACGGCTGACCAAGCCTCCGGCCGCGGCGAAGGAGCGCCGAATCGAAGGCAAGAAACGCCGCGCCGGCATCAAGCGGCTCCGGCGGGCGAAACCATCGTTCGAGTGATCCCAACGGCCGGAGCGTCATCCGTGCAAGGCGTGGTACTGCGTTGCTTCAAGCGCAAAAAGGCCCGCGCCGAGAGCAGCAAACCCCAGCACCATCATGACGATGGCATAGACGAACATCGATTTGTTTGCGCTCTCGCGGCTGCGCTGCCGACGCTGGGCCAAGAACAGAACACAGCCGATGGCGTACACCAGGATGCCGCATAAAGCGAGGATAGCCCCGGGCAAATATCGCTCCATTCCTCACTCCACATTTGCTCCAAAATGCACTCCGCGTTACGCCGCCGCCGCAGCATAGGCGGAACAGGCAATCCGGGCTACCGTGGCCTCGAATCGCGAGTGAAGCCGCTGGAATCATGCCTGTCCGACAACTCAGCGAAGCCGTCGTCAACCGCATCGCCGCGGGCGAGGTTGTCGAGCGGCCGGCGAGCGTGGTCAAGGAACTTGTGGAAAACGCCCTCGATGCCGGGGCACGGCGCATCGATATTCTCACCGACGGCGGCGGTCGCCGACTGATCCGCGTCGCTGACGACGGCGAGGGCATGACGCGCGCCGATTTGGCGCTCGCGGTGGAGCGGCATGCTACGTCGAAGCTCGCCGACGATGATCTCGTCGCCATCCGCACGCTCGGCTTCCGCGGCGAAGCCTTGCCCTCGATCGGAGCGGCGGCGCGGCTTGCAATCGCGACGCGCCATGCCCACGAGCCGCATGCCTGGGCTATCGAAGTCGATGCCGGCGTCAAATCCGCTGTCAAGCCCGCGGCGCTTGGGCAGGGCACGCGCGTCGAGGTGCGCGACTTGTTTTATGCGACACCGGCCCGGCTGAAATTCTTGAAAACCGATCGGACCGAGGCTGAGGCGGTGCGCGAGATCGTGCGCCGGCTGGCGATGAGCCGGCCCGATGTCGCCTTCACGCTCGCCGGCGAGGAGCGGTCGCCGCTGCATTTGGCCGCGACATTGCCGGGCACCGCCGGCCGCTTGGCGCGTCTCGGTGATGTCCTTGGCGCTGATTTTCGGGTCAACGCGATCGAACTGGCGGCGGAACGCGAGGACATAAAGATTGAGGGTTTTGCCGCGTTACCGACGCTCACGCGCGCCAATTCGCTCGGCCAATATCTGTTCGTGAACGGCCGGCCGGTCCGTGACAAGCTGTTGATCGGCGCCGTGCGCGCGGCCTATGCCGATTATCTGCCGCGCGACCGGCATCCGCTGGTGGCGCTATTTGTTTCGCTGCCGGCGCGTGAGGTCGACGTCAACGTACACCCGGCCAAGGCCGAAGTGCGCTTTCGCAATGCTGGGTTGGTCCGCGCTCTGATCGTCCACGCGCTTAAGGCCGCATTGTCGCGCGAAGCAACGCGCGCAGCGACGACGGGAGGGGCGGCAACGCTTGCAGCGTTTCGCAATTCACCGCGGCCTGGTCGCGCCGCCCAGGTCTTGCGGCGTTCCGCTGTTCATATGCGCGAGGTCGGTGGCGCCTTCGCTCCGCTCGAACACAGTTTCGCCGAGCCCGCGCAACCGGGATTCGACGTTGGCGTTCCGGCCGCGGAGCTGCGCGGCGACTTCGACAACCGTGCCGCCGATCGCGCAGAAGGGAAAGCCGGAGCCGAGGCACTCGATCATCCGCTCGGCGCCGCGCGGGCGCAAATTCATGACACTTATATCGTGGCGCAAACGCGCGATGGCCTGGTGGTGGTCGACCAGCATGCCGCGCATGAACGCATCGTCTACGAACGGCTGAAAGCGGCGATCGCCAAGAGCGGCGTATCCCGGCAAATTCTGCTTATTCCGGACATCGTCGAACTCGACGAGGCCGATGTCGAGCGACTCGTCGGCCGCGCCGATGAACTCGCCCGCTACGGCTTGGTGATCGAAGGTTTTGGTCCCGGCGCCGTTGCTTTGCGCGAAACGCCGGCGCTTCTTGGCGAAATCGATGGAGCGGGGCTTCTACGTGATCTCGCCGAGCATATCGGCGAATGGGACGAGACTCTGCCGCTCGAACGCCGCTTGATGCAGATGGCATCCTCGATGGCTTGCCATGGTTCCGTGCGCGCCGGCCGGCGGCTGAAGCCCGAGGAGATGAATGCGCTGCTTCGCGAAATGGAAATGACACCCAATTCCGGCCAATGCAATCATGGCCGGCCGACTTATGTCGAATTGAAACTTGCCGACATCGAGCGGCTGTTCGGCCGCCGATAGCAATGCATGCGCCGGAAGGTTTACGCTTGCAGCAAGGTCATCCGTGCTACGGGCATCAGTATTCAATGACGCGGCACAAGACGAATTCGGTATCGTCATAGGCGCGCCGCTCGAGCTCAGAAAAACCGTCTGGCGCGACGAAAGCGGACTTGACCGCCTCTTCGACCACGATCAAAGCGCTTGGCGCTAGCCAGCCGCCGTCGCGCGCGGATATAAGCGCCGTGGCGGCAAGTCCACGTCCATAGGGTGGATCGAGGAAAACCACCGAGAACGGCTCGACCGGATGCACGCCGCCAAGCTTAGTCGCATCGCGGCGAAAGATGCGCGTCACGCCGCCGAGCCCGAGCGCCGCAATATTTTCGCGAATGAGTGCACGCGCCTCGGCGTCGTCATCGACAAACAATGCGAAAGCTGCGCCCCGCGACAGCGCCTCGATGCCGAGTGCGCCGGTGCCGGCGAACAGGTCAAGGATGCGGGCGCCGGTGAACGGGTCATCGTAGGCGTGCACCAGAATGTTGAACAGCGACTCGCGCAGCCGATCGGCGGTGGGACGGATCGCCGCCGATTTTGGGCCGGCCAATGCGCGGCCTCGCAACCGTCCGCCCACCACGCGCATCACAGCATGATCCCGAAAAGTGGACACCGGTTTTCGGAAAAGATCATGCTCAAACAATAAACCAGAACGAAATAGTCAAAAGGCATTTCGTTTTAGCTTTCGTGACCCGGCCGACGCGGCCGCCGATTAAAGCTCTGATTGTTGCGGCTCCGCTGCCGGCGACGATCTTTTTTGCGGTTACTGCCGGGATCCCTTTGCTGCGGTGGGTCGATTGGCGTTTTCTTTGGATAGTGCTCGACGGCGACCGCTCTTCCTCTGCGATCGGTCACTAAGCCTGCTTGCGCTTTTCCCTGCGGCGGCTGATCTGCGTTCACGTTCCGGCGACTACCGTGGAACTTGCGGCGCAGTTTTTTCGTTGGCGCGCCTTGCTCGTGGGCGCGCCAGGCATGATCGGATGAGCCGCGATTTTTCGACTTTCCTTGCAGCGTTTGTTGAGCGATGGGTCGCGCTTCATCCTCGCTCCGCGTCCGCGGCGGCGTTGCGCGCGGCGCCGAGAAGTCGACGCCGGAAAGCCTGATCAGTTTGTCGCCGAGTTGGTCGCGCAACACGCGGGTGCGGACCTCTTCGATTTCTCCTTCACGCAGCTCGCCGAGCTGAAACGGGCCGAAGGAGATGCGGATGAGCCGAGTGACGGCAAGCCCGAGATGGCCGAGCACGTTGCGCACTTCCCGGTTCTTGCCCTCGCGGATACCGAGCGTGAGCCACACATTGCTGGCTTGCACGCGATCAAGCGTGGCTTCGATCGGGCCATAATGAATGCCGCTGATGGTCACGCCGCGGCGCAAGCCGTCGAGCTTGTCTTGTGTGATCGTGCCATGCGCGCGCACGCGGTAGCGCCGCAGCCATCCGGTCGACGGCAATTCCAGAAGCCGCGCCAGCGTACCGTCATTGGTCAAAAGCAGCAGGCCCTCAGTATTGAAATCGAGCCGGCCGACGCTGATCAGGCGCGGCAGATCACGCGGCAAGTTTTGAAAAATCGTCGGCCGGCCTCGTGGATCAGCGTGCGTCGTCAGCAATCCGCGCGATTTGTGATAAAGGAACAGGCGCGTGCGCTGACGCACCGGCAGCGGTTCGCCGTCGATGGTAATGCGATCTGAGCCGGTCACATCGAGCGCCGCCGAGGCGATGACCGCGCCATTGACCGCGACACGGCCGGCGGCGATCCACGCCTCAGCCTCGCGGCGGGAGGCAAGCCCGGCGCGCGCGATCACCTTGGCGATGCGCTGGCCCGATTTGCGCTGATTTTCCTGCTCCACGATCCATCCAGGTCTTTGCATTCACGTTTTTGCTCGCGTGGCTGACGTGTATAAAGACGTGTAGGCGCGGCACAAGAGTGTTGCGCGATGACGTGAGCATGTGATGACCTCCTTTATGGAGATGGCCTTGCAGGAAGCGCGGACGGCCGGTCACCGCGGCGAAGTCCCGGTTGGCTGCGTCCTGGTGCGCGGCGACAAGGTCATCGCGCGCGCCGGCAATCGCACGTTGACCGAGCGTGATCCGACGGCGCATGCCGAAATGCTCGCCATCCGCCATGCCGCACACATCCTCGGCTCCGAACGTCTCGACGGCTGCGATATTTACGTGACACTGGAGCCGTGCGCGATGTGCGCAGGCGCGCTGTCATTCGCCCGCATCCGTCGTCTCTATTACGGCGCCGCCGATCCGAAGGGTGGGGCAGTCGAGAATGGCGTAAAATTTTTTGGTTCGGCGACCTGCCACCACCGCCCGGAAATCTATGGCGGATTGGCGGAAGCCGCAGCGGCGGGTTTGCTCAAGGACTTCTTCAAGCAGCGTCGGTAAGCAATGCGGCGAGCTTTTCTTTTATTTCGGCCTTCGCTGCTTCGGCCGAGCGGATAATGGCGCTCGCTTGCAGAAATCCCAGTGTGCGAAAAATGCTTACATTTGGCCGGATCACAAGATCGGGGGCGGCGTGGTCGAGTTTTGCCGCGACAATGGCGCTGCCCATGACCATGACGGTCGTGTAAAGCGCTTCCCAGACGTTCGGCATGTCGACCCGATCACCCTCGGGGATTCCGTAGACATCAACGCCGACGACGCGATCGGCGCGGCCGAAGAGTTTGTCGAAGGGCAGGGGATTTGTAGCGCCGCCGTCAATCAGGACGCGGCCGTCGATGATCATCGGACGAAACAAGCCGGGTATCGCGATCGAGGCGGCCAAAGCCGGACGCAGCGGACCGGATGCGAGGGCCAATTCGCTGCGGCGATGCAAGTCGGTCGCTATGGCGATGAACGGAATGGCCAATGCGGCAAAGTCATCGGGTACCTGAGTCGGCATAAACTGTTCGCAAAACTTTTCGGGATCGACCTGCGTGGCTTGGCTGAGCCGTCCATACAAGAGATCGGCGAGATTGCCGGCGCGTGCCGTCATCAGGCGACGCCGTGTTTGGCTCCAGTCATGGGCGAAGCCAATGACATGATGACGGATGTCCTTGCCGCGCATGCCGGCGGCATAAGCGGCGCCGATCATCGCGCCGATCGAGGTGCCGGCGATCGCCGCCGGCCTCACTCCCATCTCATCGAGCGCCTCGATGACGGCGATGTGGGCTAGCCCCCGCGCGCCGCCACCGCCAAGTGCCAAGGCGAAACTTTTCATGCGCCGGCCTGGCGGGCGAATGCGAAAGCCTTGGCGGCAAGCGGCCGCACCAGCTGCGCCTTGCTGGCGGCGAGCGCGCTGGTCGCGGTGCCGTCGCGCACTCGGCCGGCGATCCCTTGCATGATCGCGGCCAGGCGAAAAAAATTATAGGCAAAATAGACCGGCAAATGCGGTCGCGGATCAAAACCGGTCCGCGCCACGTAGAGATCGATGTATGCATCAACCCACGGAATACCGAGCGCGCCAAGGTCGAATCCCGTGAGCGAGCCAGTGCCGGCATCAGAATGCGGCATGTGCCACTGCATCAAATGGTAGGAGAAGTCGGCAAGCGGATCGCCGAGCGTCGACAATTCCCAATCGAGCACTGCGATGATCGTCGGCGCGTCAGCAGCTACGATTATATTGTCGAGACGGTAATCGCCGTGCACCAGGCGCGGCTTCTGCTCCGGCGGCAGATGCGCAGGAAGCCAGGCGATTAGACGCTCCATGTCGTCGATATGCTCGGTTTCGGAGGCCCGGTATTGTTTCGACCAGCGCGCAACCTGCCGCGCCACATAGTTGTCGCCACGACCATAGTCGCCAAGCCCGATCGCGGACGGGTCGAAACCATGCAGACGCGCCAGCGTCGCATTCATGCCGTCGTATACTTCTGTGCGTTCTGCCGGATGCGATTCCGGCATGTGCGGCTCCCAAAATACCCGGCCCTCGACGCAAGCCATCACAAAGAAGGCCGTGCCGACAATGCTTTCATCGGCGCAATAAAGAAGCGGTTCGGGAACCGGAAACCCCTGTGCATGCAGCGCGCTGATGACGCGGTGTTCGCGGTCGACGGCATGCGCTGACGGCAAAAGCTTGCCTGGCGGCTTGCGGCGCAGCACGTAACGGCGCAGCGGAGTCTCAATCAAATAGGTCGGATTTGATTGCCCGCCTTTGAACTGGCTGACGACGGCCGGACCGGCGAAGCCCGGCACGTGCGCGGCCAAGTAGCTTTCCAGCCGTCCGACGTCGAAGCGCAGCCGTTCGGCGACTTCGCGCGTGCCGGAAAAAGCGCCCTGACGTTCGCTCGTCGTCATGTCCCGGCGTCGAAGAAGTTCAATAAAGCTTGCGCGGTCGCGGCTGGATTTTCCTCCGGCACATAATGACCGCTCTCGACCGGCGATCCACGCAGGTCCGACGCCCAATCTCGCCAGCACGCCAGTGTGTCCAGGCCGGCATTAGCCGGCAGCCCCTGCGTGCCCCACGAGGCGAAAACAGGACAGCCGATCTTTTTCCCGGCGGCACGATCGGCTTCATCGTGTTCGAGATCGCTGGTGCGGCCGGCGCGATAATCTTCGCACATCGCGTGGATGCGGGTCGGATCTTGGTATGCCGCGTGATAATGCGCTAGAGCGCGTGCATCGAAAATATCCACGTTCTGTCCCTTCGCGCCCGCCGCGGCACGATAATCGAAAAAGAATTTCGGATCGTGCGCGATCAAACTTTCAGGGAACGGCTCCGCCAGCGCCAGGAACGTCCAATGCCAGGCACGCGAAGCAAGCCGAGCGTCCATGCGATGCCACATGTCCCAGGTCGTGACGATGTCGAGGACCGCAAGCTGCTCGAGCCGGCCGGGATGGTCGAGCGCAAGACGATAGCCGACGCGGCCGCCGCGATCGTGTCCGGCCAAGCGGAAGTGGACGAAACCAAGTTTCTCCATCGCTTCCACCATTGCCTGCGCCATGGCGCGCTTGGTGTAAGGCGCATGATCGGCTTGTGCCATCGGCGCCGCCGACCAGCCGTAGCCCGGCAAATCGGCGATCACGAGCGTAAACCGTTGCGCCAACGCGGGCGCCACGCGATGCCACATGACATTGCTCTGAGGATGACCATGCAAAAGCAGGAGCGGTGGACCGCTCGTCTCACTGAGGCGGGCAAAGATGCGTCCGCCGGAAGTTTCGATCCATCGCGCTTCATATCCGGGATAGAGATCGGCGAGATCGGGCATCAGGCGCGACTTTCCCGTTCCAACGCGCGCCAGCCGATATCGTGCCGGTAAAAACCTTCCGGCCAGCGGATGCGCCCGATCGCTTCATAGGCGCGCGCTTGCGCCTCGCGCACGGTCTTGCCAGTAGCTGAGATGTTAAGGACGCGGCCGCCATTGGCGAGAATGCGACCGCCCTCGGCTTTGGTACCGGCGTGGAAAATTTGCACGCCTTCGACTGTCGCGGCCTCGTCGAGGCCCTCGATGACGGTGCCGCGCGCGTAATGTCCTGGATAGCCCTTGGCGGCCATGACGACGGCGAGCGCAGGCGCGGCGTACCAGCGCAGGTCGAACGTTTTTAGCATGCCGTCTCGGCTTGCCAACAAAGCCGGCAACAGATCGGACATCAGCCGGGGCATCAGCGCTTGGGTTTCCGGATCGCCGAAGCGGACATTGTATTCGATCAGCTTCGGGCCTTCCGCCGTGATCATGAGCCCGGCATAGAGCACGCCCTTATAAGGGGCGCCCGTGGCCTGCATCGCCCGCATAGTCGGCATGATAATTTCGTTCATGATCCGGCCGCTCATCGCCGCATCGATATTGGCCGCGGGCGAATAGGCCCCCATGCCGCCGGTATTGGGACCCTTATCGCCGTCGAAGGCGCGCTTGTGATCCTGCGCGCTCGCCAGCGGGATCGCGGTCTCGCCGTCGCACAGCGCGAAAAACGAGGCCTCTTCGCCGTCGAGAAATTCTTCGACGACAATTTCTCCGCCAGCTTCGCCGAGACCGCCGCCGAACATCATGTCGATCGCCGCCTCGGCCTCGGCCTCACTCTGTGCCACGATCACGCCCTTGCCCGCGGCAAGGCCGTCGGCCTTCACCACGATCGGTGCACCACGCGAACGGATATAGGCCTTGGCGGCGGTTGCGTCTTTGAAACGCTCATAGGCCGCGGTCGGAATCCCGTTGGCGCGGCAAAGATCTTTGGTGAAGCCCTTGGAGCCTTCGAGCTGCGCGGCGACGCGGCTCGGGCCGAATGCCTTGATGCCCGCGGCTTCGAGGTTGTCGACGATGCCGGCGCACAGTGGCGCTTCGGGTCCGACCACAACCAGGTCGATTCGGCGGTCGCGGCAGAAGCCAACCACCGCCGCGTGATCGGTCAAGTCAAGCGCCACACATTCGGCCTCCTTCGCAATCCCGGCATTGCCCGGGGCGCAGTAAAGCCGTTCCGTCAGCGGGCTATCCGCTATTTTCCATGCCAGAGCGTGCTCTCGGCCGCCCGAACCCAATATGAGAATGTTCATCGATCAGAAGGCCTTGCAGACCCCCGCGGGGCTTGACCCGGGCACGCAAGCAATCGCACTAATCGCCATGGAGTTCACCCGTTCGTCAACCATGCAGGGTCGCCAGTTCCGATGAACGAACCCCGCCTCAACCTGCCGGAACTAACGGTTTCCGAGCTCTCGGCGGCGCTCAAGCGCACCATCGAGGACGCTCACGGCTATGTGCGCGTGCGCGGCGAACTTGGCAAAGTCAGCTATCACGGCAATGGACACGTCTATTTCGATCTCAAGGATGATCGCGCCTGCATCGCTGGCGTGATCTGGCGCAGCAGGGCGCTTCGCATTCAGCTCAGGCTAGAAGCCGGACTTGAAGTCGTCGTGACCGGCCGGCTTACGACCTATCCGGGCCGTTCCCAGTATCAGATCATCGTTGAAACACTGGAGCCCGCCGGCATCGGCGCGCTGATGGCGCTGGTCGAAGAGCGCAAGCGAAAACTCGCCGCCGAAGGCTTGTTCGACGAAGCGCGGAAACAGCTTCTACCGTTTCTGCCGGCCATTGTCGGCGTCATCACGTCACCGAGCGGGGCGGTGATCCGCGACATTCTGCATCGGCTCGCCGATCGTTTCCCGCGGTGCGTATTGCTCTGGCCGGTGAAGGTGCAGGGCGAGGGCTCGGCGGTCGAAATTGCCGCCGCGATCCACGGTTTCAACGCGCTGCCTGAGCGAGGGGACTCAATCCTGCCGCCGCGGCCGGATCTGATCATTGTCGCCCGCGGTGGCGGTTCGCTTGAGGATTTATGGTCGTTCAACGAAGAGATCGTGGTGCGCGCCGCGGCCGCGAGCTTGATCCCGCTGATCTCAGCGGTTGGTCATGAAACTGACGTCACGCTGATCGATTTTGCCGCCGATCGCCGCGCGCCAACGCCGACGGCGGCAGCGGAAATGGCCGTGCCGGTCCGGAGCGAGCTTTTGCTCGACATCGAATCATTGTCGCGGCGCTCGCTCGCTTGCTGGCGGCGCAATCAGGATGCGCGCTGGGCCGAGTTGCGCTCGGCGAGCCGGGCGCTGCCCAAGTCCGAGGATGTAGTGGCGCTGCCGCGGCAGCGTCTCGATCATGCCGCCGCAAGCTTGGATCGGGCGCTGCGGACCAATGCGCACGTCCATCATGTCAGGTTCTCGCGGGTCGCCGGACGTTTGAGCGACCGCCTGTTGCGGACCGCGATCGACCGCCGCCGCGAACGTTACGGCAGTCTGTCGTTGCGGTTGCGCGCCGGTGTCGCGGCCAATTTGACCATTCATCGCACGCGCATCGGACAGGAGCGTGAACGGCTGGCGGCTTTTGGCGAGCGCGTCAGACGCGCCATTCGACACTCCATTGCCCTTCGCACCTTGCGCGCCGAGCGCGGCGGCGAATTGCTGGCGGCATTCTCGTATCGCGGCGTATTGGCGCGTGGATTTGCTCTAGTGCGCGACGCCAAGGGCCGGCCATTGCGCACGGCTGCGGCAATCACCGCCGGCATGCCGCTCGACATCGAATTTGCCGATGGCCGCATCGGTGCGCGCGCCGAAACTCCTTCTGGAGTCGAGCGGGTGCCTACTTCGTCTAGCAAAACGCGAGGCAGCCGCGCCGGCGGCTCCGGCCAAGGTGATTTATTTTAAACTTTCGCGCTGATTTTTTACCTCTTCTCTAAATTCCGATGACGACACTTTGGCTCATAGCCATGGTCTGCAAGCGATTCTGATTATCCATTCATGATCGTAAATCAGCGCCGTCGTGGAACCGCCGTCATTTTGGGATGTTATGCGCACGCACTGGTTCGCGCCGAAGGAGAGCAAAAAGGAGAAATGAAATGACAAAGACTGCCTTTGCGGTTGCTATCGCAGCATTGCTGATGTTGGCCGCTTCGGGGACATCGCAAGCTGTGCCGATTGCGCCGCCAAATGGCGTGAGTTCGACCGACAATGGCGCCGTGACGCCGGTGTATTGGTATCACCACCGTCACTGTTGGCGTGGCTATTACGGCCGCGTCCACTGCCGTTGGTAGTAATCCGCCGCCAAATCGGCCGTTTGGGCCGCCGCGCCGATTCATTTCGGCGCGGCGCTGTTTTTTATTCGCACGTCAGCGCGCCAGCCATTGCGGAACGCGCTTAAACACGTCGGTGCGCGCTGCCGGATCTGTGCCGCCGTGCGCCTTGCCGGAAGGATCGGCGGTATTGACGAGCCCGGTACGCAGCCTGATCGGTGAATTGGCGCGATCAAATTCGTGATGCGCGCCCGGATAGACAACGATTTGTACGTGTGCGCTTCGACCGCGGGCGCCTGCGACCATCTGTTGGCAGGTCAAGGCGGGTGTCCAGTCGTCGGCACTGCCGGTGAGGATCAGGGTGGGCACCCGCGCGCTCCAGGCGCTTTCCAGAAGGCGCCGACAATTTGGGTAGAATGCAACAGCGGAACGGAAATCAGCTGCATCATGATGTGCCGTCGTTGTCAGCCGGACAGTCCATAACGCACTCGCGCCGCCATTCGACCAACCCAACAGTGAAATGTGGTCGGCGCGTATGTAGCTCTGTTTTTGCAGCCAGAGCCGGGCGGCATTGGCGTCGGCGACGCGCTCGCGCCAGGCATGGACGGTGCGGTGATGTTCACGGCACTGCGAGCCAAGGCCGCGCGATCCGAACGAATCCGGAAACAAAACAACAAAACCGTCGGCCACCAGCTTTTCCGCCCACTTCGAATATAGCTGCGCCTCGGTATTCGGTCGCTGGTTCAGGCCGCCGCAATCGTGTAGGGCGACGACGGCGGGGAATGGTCCGGATCCTTCCGGACGATACAGCATCGCGTGCAGTGTCAGGTCCCCGTCCGGGATGTCGATGGGGGCTGCACTTGCTGCCGAGGCGGCGAGGGCGGTGGCAACAGCAAGGGCCAAAATTCGGTAAGCCATAGTTTTGCGGCACTGACCTGTTAAACAAGAACCTAGTAGGAAAATTATCACGCCGGACGGCGGCGCACAGGACGGTTAAGATCACAAACCAGTGCCCGAACGGCACCTATCACTCGCCTTTCACCGTGCCGCCCGAGTGATTATGTTTCCGCTTCACAACGGTCCATTGAACGGGCGCGGTCTTAGGCGGATCGAACGGACGGAGGTGGAGGTGCTTAATCGTACAGATCGTCCGGCGCCTATGCCGGGCGAAGCCGAGGTTAAGTACCTCGACGGCGATTTCCGCGTGGTGCGACCGGGGAGCTTCGTCCGCTGCGCCGTGACCGGGGTGTCGATCCCGCTCGAGGAGCTCCGTTATTGGAGTGTCGATTTGCAAGAAGCCTATGCCAGTCCCGAAGCGGTCTTGCAGCGGATGGGTTCACGTTACGGGCGCTCATGAAGATTGCCGGCCGACAGGCATCAGGTCGCCTGCCGCGAAGCCGTAGCGCTGCGGCCGCCAAGGGTGCCGAGCACCAGGTCCCGTAACTGATCCTGCTCTTCGATGACAAGCCGTACCGGCAAGGCGCTGGTATGCGCGGTAAGCTCCTTAAGTTCCGGCTCGCCGGTCATGCGGGCGAGATCTTTTTCGGTGGTCAGCTGCATCAGATTCTTGGCGCGCGCGCGCGCGACGAGGTCGAGCGCTTCGGCCGCGCTAAAGCGATGATGATCGGGGAAAGCCGCGCGATCTGCTATATCGATGCCGGCGGCGGTCAGCGTCGTAAAAAACTTTTCCGGGTCGGCAATTCCCGCAAACGCAAGCACTTTACGTCGGCCGATGGCATTGACGACGGCCCGATCGGGCTCCAACCGGCCGTGCAAAATGGGAAGTCCGCGCCGGCTGGCACGATCAAGCACGGGACCGGCGCGTTCCGGGGCGCCAACCACGATCAGCGCCTGGGCGCGTTCAAGTTGCAATTCCAGCGGCGCGCGCAACGGACCCGCGGGAATGACGCGGCCGTTGCCGATGCCGCGGCGTCCGTCAAGCAGAATGAGCGCCAGATTCTTGGTGAGCGACGGGTTTTGAAAACCGTCATCCATGACGATGACGCTGGCGCCGGCGGACCGTGCGAATGTCGCGCCGGCAAGGCGGTCGCGGGCCACGACCGTTGGTGCGCGCCGCGCCAGCAACATCGGTTCATCGCCAACATCCGCGGCACGATGCAGGGCCGGATTGACGCGCACCGGGCCGGCGAGTCGTCCGCCATAGCCGCGGCTCAGAAAAAACGGGCGCTCATGGGCGGCATGGAGAAGTTGCGCCACTGCCAACGCCGCGGGCGTTTTTCCCGCGCCGCCGACCGTCAGATTGCCCAGGCAAATAACCGGCAGGCCCGCTTGCCGTCCGCGCGCGCTCATGCGCAGGCCCGCGACGACGCCATAGATTACACCCAGCGGAGCCAAAGCTTCGCCCGTTCCCGCGCGCCACCAAAAGGCAGGCTCGCGCATCAATTGGTGCTTCTCCGCTCGTTCCCGTTCATAGATTTGTTTCCTCGAGGCGGAGCTGGATCAGATAGGGATCGAGTGCGGCCCAAGTGCGTTCGAGCGCGCCGCTGAGCTGTTTGATGGTGGCGGCTGCGGCATCCGCGGTGGCTCGGGGCGCCGCCGGATTGGTAAACCAGGCGCCAAGGCGAGCGGCCAGCGCCGCTTCATCGGTCACCTGTTCTGCGCCATGCGCGGCATCCAACGCCGCGTAAATCTCGGCGAAGTTCCACACGTGCGGGCCGTGGACGATCGCGGCGCCGAGCCGGATTGCCTCGATCGGGTTTTGCCCACCATGACTTGCGAGTGAGCCTCCCATGAACACGACCGTTGCCAAGCGATACATCAGGCCGAGTTCGCCCAACGTATCCGCAATATAGACGCCGATGTCGGGCATCGGTTGCGCGCGGTGTGAGCGCAGCGCGACCACGAGCCCGGCGGCTTTGGCGATTTCGGCGATGCTTTTGCCGCGCTCTGGATGCCGCGGAACGACGATTGTCAGCAGCGTCGGAAATTTCGCGCGCAACTGGCAGTGTGCGGCGATAATGGCCGCCTCTTCGCCGGGATGGGTCGAGGCGGCGACAACGACCGGGCGCTTGCCCACGATCTGTTTTAGGCGGTCCAGCGCGCCTTCATCCGCCGGCAGGGTCGGCACGTCGAGCTTGAGATTTCCCGTCGCGCTCACGCGCGGCGCGCCGAGTTTTGCATATCGTTCGGCATCAGCCACCGACTGCGCCAGACACAGATCGAAGCGGTGCAGTAGTGCCGCAATCACGCCCGGCACCCGCCGCCAGCGGTTGAACGAGCGCTCGGACAGCCGGCCGTTAATGACAATCATGGGAATTCTGCGTTCTGCGCAGGAGCAAATGAGATTGGGCCATAGATCGGATTCAACAAACAGCGCCAGTCCCGGGCGCCAGTGTTCGAGGAACCGCTGCACAAATCGCGGCGCGTCGAGCGGAACAAATTGGTGCAGCACGCCGTCCGGCAATCGTTGCTCGGCGAGCGCGGCTGAGGTTACGGTCCCGGATGTCACCAGCACCGCGAAATGCCGCGCGCGCAGCCGTTCGATCAAGCCGACGGCAGCCAGCATCTCGCCAACGCTGGCGCCATGCACCCAAACGAGCGGACCTTTCGGGCGAGTGGTGCTGGGCTGACCCAGACGTTCCGGCAAACGTTCGGGATGTTCCTTGCCGCGCTTGAGCCGCCGCATCAACAGCTGCGACGCGACCGGCGAGCCGAGCGCGCAGCCCCATCGATATACGCGCAACGCGAGCGGCAAACTCTCGGGCACGCTACGCTCCGCTGTTAGCCCGGTCGACAATTTCATACGCCCGCCGTGTCGCTGCATTGAGCCGATCTTCAAGGAGGCGCCGCGCCCGTTCTAGCGCGTCATCATCCGCATCACGCGCCACGGTGAGCGGCTCAGCGGCAACGCCGGCGCCGCGCCCGAATGGCAGATTGATCGTGGTGCGATCCCAGTTGCCGAGCACGATGCGGCGGCTCGTCGCGATCGCACTCGGATAGATTGGCCGGCCGGAAGCCTGCGCGAGCTTGATGATGCCCAATCCGGCGACGCGCGCAACCTTCGGCACGTCGGCCGAGAGCGCAATGGACTGACCGTCAGCGAGCGAGTCCAGCATCGCCTGGAACGCCGCCACGCCGGCCTTGTAGACAAAGGCGCCGCCGTGATTGCCTGAGCCGCGGATCGCGCCGACGCCAAGCCGCGCGGCAGCGATCGCGTTGATCTGGCCGTCGCGATGCTTCGACACCAGCATATTGACGCGGTGCTGCACTTTGCGCGCGACCGGTGCGAGCAGGTGCTGCCCATGCCAAAACGCCAGGATGATCGGCATGTCGGCTTCGCCGCGCTCGTAAATATCGCGCGGCTCCAGCGTAAAGCGCGTGGTCGCGCCGACAAAGCGCAGATATTCGGCGGCGGTTACCCCGATCGCCGCGTTAGCCCATCGCTGTCGTCCGATGTGCTGCCATAGCCGCATGCATCCCCTCATGTCCGGCATCATATGTGAACCGCGGGCGCGGTTCGCGATCATTGCAAGTGGAGCGGATTTGACATTCGCTACCTACCTAGTCGCGAGTTCGGAGAGCGAATGTCAAATCCAAAGCTCCACTAGCACTTTATACTCGCTAGTGGTCCTTTGATTCTAACATTCGCAAAACACCCTGCCGCATAGGGATGCGAATGTTAGAATCGGACCACTAGGCAAGGCGTTGGTCCCCAAGAAGTTCAATGAGCGCCGCGTGCCTGTCTCGGCCGGCTGCGATAAGCATCCCGTGCCGCGGCACGGGACGATTATAGGCGATGGTTCCGCCCGCCAAGGGCGTGAGCGCGCCGCCCGCTTCGTGCACCAAAAGATCGGCGGCCGCAAGGTCCCAATCGTGGCTATTGCCGCCGGCGAAAGCCGCATCGCAAGCGCCTCGCGCCACGCGCGCGAGCCGCAGTGCCAGCGAATGGCCGCGTGGCAGCCGTTCGAACGGCGGCAGTACGGAACTCAAGCGATCGAGAAATTTCTGCGGCCCGACGACGCGAAGGTGTTGCAGATCCGCGCCAGCCGTCGCCGCAATCGCCTTGCCGTTGAGGCTGCTGCCACCGCCGGCGCGCGCCGCGAAGAATTCGTCCATTGCGGGCGCGTAAAGGCAGGCCATAATCGGCCGGTCGTGTTCGATCAGCGCCACGGAAATCGCCCAATCCGGCTGGCCGGCGATATAGGCGCGGGTCCCATCGATTGGGTCGACCACCCAGACGTAGCGCGCATGAAGCCGCGCTGCATCGTCGGCACTTTCCTCCGACAACCACGCAAAAGCATCCGTGCCGGCGGTCAAGCGTTCACGCAGCAAGGCATCGATGGCGATGTCGGCTTCGGAAACCGGCGACGACGATGGCCCCTTGGTCCATGTCTTGATCGGCTTTTGAAACAGCGACAGCGCCAAACTGCCGGCATCGCGGACCGCAGCCTCGAGCTGCGCGCCGGCGCGCGCTGAGATTTCGGCCGTGCCGTCGGCCTTAATGGCCGGCAACGGTGAGACCCTCCACGCGCACGGTCGGCGCGTTGGTGCCGTAGCGAAAGGTGAGGTCGTTGGCTGGCTGCAGGCTGGCGAACACGTCGCCAAGACGTCCGGCAATGGTGACCTCGCTGACCGGAAAGGTTCGCGCGCCATTCTCGATCCAGAAGCCCGCGGCGCCGCGGCTATAGTCGCCGGTGACGAGATTGACGCCCACGCCGATGAGATCGGCGACATAGAAGCCGTCTTTGATGTCGGCGATCAATTCGTCAGGCGTCTGCGGGCCGGGCGCAAGATAGAGATTGCTCGGACCTGGTGAGGGCACCGATGAGACGCCGCGATTGGCGTGTCCGGTCGTCTGCAAGTCAAGCTCGCGCGCGGTCGCGGAATCCAGAAGCCAGCTCTTGAGCACTCCGTCTTCGATCAGTTTGAGCGCCCGGGTGGCGACGCCTTCGGCGTCGAACGGGCGCGAACGCAGGCCCCGCTTGCGCAACGGATCGTCGATCACCTCGATACCGGGGCGAAAGATGCGCGCGCCAAGCTGATCGCGCAGAAAACTCGTTTTGCGCGCAATCGCCGTGCCATTCGCGGCATTGGCGAGGTGGCCGATGAGCGAGCCCGAAATTCGCGGATCGAACACCACTGGCACGCGGCGTGTTTCGACCTTGCGCGGATTAAGCCGCGCCACGGCGCGCTCGCCGGCGCTGCGCCCGATTTGTTCGGCACCCTCGAGATCGGCGGCATGAAGCGTCGAGGAATAATCGTAATCCTGCTCCATCGCCGTGCCGCTGCCGGCGATCGCCGACATTGAGATCGAATGCCGCGATCCGAGCGTAGCGCCGCGGAAGCCATGGCTCGTCACCAGCACCATGCCGCCAATGCCGGACGACGCGGACGCGCCGCCGGATTTTGCCACGCCAGGAATGGCAAGCGCCGCTTCTTCAGCGTGGCGGGCGCGCGTCTCGAGCGTGGCAACCGACGGCATGTCGGGGTCGAGTAGGTCGAGATCGGGAAAGGTGCGCGCTAAAAGCGCCGGATCGGCAAGGCCGGCGAATTCGTCGTCCGGCGCCGCGCGCGCCATTGCCACCGCGCGCTCGGCCAGCGTGTCGAGACCGTCCGCCTTGAGATCGTTGGTCGAGACCGCCGCCTGCTTGCGGCCGACGAGCACGCGCAGCCCGATATCGTCGCTTTCCGAGCGCTGCGATTCCTCGACCGCGCCGTCGCGCAGCTCTATGGCAAGCGAGACCGATCGGACCGCTACCGCATCGGCCGCCTCGGCGCCGGCGCGTTGCGCCGCGGCGACCAGCCGTTCGGCGAGATTCAATAATGCGGATTGATCAAGCAGTGACGTCATTTGGTTGGCAAACGGTTTACGAGGGCGGACCGAACAAGACAAGACGGCCCCACCATCAATCGGCGGGGCACAAGTAAACGATGCGATAATGCGAAGATGTGGGCCAACGGCGCGCGATTCAACCCGCATTGATCGCAACGAGGCCATCGGCGCGCCTGCCGCGCCGGCTGGCAACGAGTCGTCAAGCATGCGGCGCATTTGCACAGCGCTACCGGACTTTAACCAGGCTTTTTAAGCGGATCGCGACGAGCCCATGGCATGGTCGCGGCAACCGGGCGGCAACAGCCCGGCGGGAGTTCGAGGCGTCAAATGGAAGCCGGCAGGCCCGCTGCCGGGTCGAGCCGCGCCGGGGCGCATCGTGCGAGCACGATCGTGTCCCCGTGGCGGCTCGACCCTTTCTCATTACCTGCGCGTTTTATCAGCGCCGATGCCGCAGCAGACGAAGGCCTGCGGGTCGCCGATCTGCATCGCGAACGCGTGGTGGTGCGCCGCGCGCTTGCCGGCATGCGGATGGCTGTGAATCTTCCGGTCGCCGCCTATCGCGGCATCGCGATCAGGTTGGATGGCATGCGCGGCAAGCTGCCGCCGATCATTTCCGTCACCCTTGAACACGCCGATGCGGCTTTGTCGCTGCCGCTGTTCGCGTCCGCCGATGCTGACGAAATCGTGGCCGAATGGCAGGCCTGGGGCCGCGTGCTCGGCCTGCCGCTTCTGGTCGGCGAGAGCGACGGCACTCTGCGCGAAGTCTTTGCCCGCATCGGTCGGCTGCGGATCGCGGCACCGACGTGGCGGCGCCGGCGGCGGAGTGCGATTGCGCGCCGACGTCCCTCGCGGCTGTTGCGCCGCCAAGTCGGCAGACCAGCGTCCGCCACCCTCGTGCATCGCGGCGAAGACGAAGTCATCGCGCCGGAATAACTTTAAGCAAAACATCATCGTCGTCCCTTTTATCCGGCCTCCGAAGCGGGGAGAGGGATAAGTCTGGCTGTTCATCGCGATGCGTTTCTCTTCACCTCCCCCTCCAGGGGAGGGTAAGTGAATTCGTTCTCGCGGCGCGCCTTTGCGCCCGAGCTATGCCACGCCACGGTCTCTGACTCGTCACCACCGGACATAGCCGTTCGAAGCCGCCCGGGAGCGGGTTGCAAGCCCGCCCGCGGGCACCGCACTCGCCCCGTGCATGCAGCCTGCCGGCCGCAGCCCGTCCGATTGGGCGAGGTTCGGAGCATATGTAACGTAATCGGTGACAAGAGTCAACGATGCAGTGACATCACGTTTTTTGCCATTGCCGGACTTGATCCGGCAATCCATGCGGCAGCGCCGAACGTTCGGCAGCTCAGCATGGACCACCGGCATAGGATCTTTGCAAACTCGGAGCGTTCGACGATCCCAGGGCTGCAGCGCACCACCATAGTGCACGAAGACGCGCGTGAACGCGCTTATCGTGCCGCGCTGCGCCCGGGAATGCCTGAGGAAACGTTCCACCTCGCAACGGTGAGCCGATAAAGAGGCGTAGTCCTTTCGGCGCGACCCGCAACCGGATATTCATCGCCATCGATTCTTGATTTGTACTGAGCAGAAAGTGAGTGAACAAGCATGCCCGTCCTCGACATCCATCCCCACATCGTCTCGCCGGATACCGAGCGCTACCCGCTGGCGCCGCTTGGCGGCACGCAATCGAGCTGGTCGAGCGAGCGACCGACCACCTATGAAATGCTGCTTAAGGAAATGGATGCCGCCGGCGTCGACAAGGCGGCGATCGTGCATTCTTCGACCGCTTACGGCTATGACAACAGTTACGTCGCCGACGCAGTGGCGGCGGTTCCGTCGCGCTTCACTGGCGTCTATTCGATCGACGTTCTTGCCCCCGACGCGGTGAAGACCTTCGATGCCTGGCTCATGCGCGGCTGCAGCGGCATGCGTCTGTTCACGACCGGCAGCACGCTGCCGGATCAGGCCAAATGGTTTGTCGATCCGAAAACCCATCCGTTCTGGGAGCACGCGGCGGCCAAGAACATTCCGGTCTGCATGCAGATGAAAGCGGAGGGGATCCCGCTTCTTCGCCAGATCATGGATCGCTTTCCCAAGGTGACGATCATCCTCGATCACCTCGCGCGCGCGCCATTTGCCGACGGTCCGCCCTATGCGGCGGCCGCCGAACTCTTCGACCTTGCCAAATACCAGCAGCTCTATTTGAAAGTCACGCCGATCAACGTCACGCCCAAGAGTTGGGGCAAAGCTACGCCGGCAAGTCTTTTCGGCAAGGTGATCGACACATTCGGTGCCGCACGCATTGGCTGGGGTTCGAATTTTCCCAACTCGCTCGGCACGCTTTCAGAGATTCTTGGCGCCGCGCGGAAGGCATTTTCGTTCGCCAAGGAATCGGACCAGGATTGGATCTTCGGCAAAACCGCGCAAGTTCTCTATCCCAGTCTGGCAGAACGATAGAGCTGCGAGCGTACTTCGAAGCCCGTCATCCTGAGGTGCGGGCGGAGCGAGCCTCGAAGGATGAACGGCCGATGACTTTCGGGCCGTCGCCCTTCGAGGCTCGTCGCATCGCAGCCAAGTGTACGCAGGCTGCGCCTGCTATGGCGCCGAGCACGTCAGGGTGACGGAAAACGGGAGAAAATATTCTGGACCTTAGTCCACTTGCGCGCTGTCCGGCGTCGGTCAGCGTGACCAGCGTGTTGCCCTTGCGCAGAGCAAGCTTCACGCCCAGCTCGCTCTCGAGTTTTTTGATCTGGTGCGTGAGCGTCGGCGGCATGATCTTCAGCCGCAATGCGGCGCGCGCGAAGTGCCGCTCTTCGGCGAGCGCGACAAAATAGCGAAACAGGCGGAGTTCGATGTCGCTCATTCACAAGATGTCGTCAACAAAGCGTGGTGGGGCTTTAACGACATGAGCGCCCGCTACCCACGCCGATCCCTGCTATTCTAGATAGAAAATGCTTTAATACACAATGAAAAATTGTATGCCAAGGTGAGTTACGCCCCACGAACCAAAGAAAATCGCGCTTTAGTGCCTCGGCTTCGGCGGCGCTTCGCGCGTGCGTTTCTTAGCCTCATCTTGCTGCGACGCCGCTTCGATCCAATGGCGCGCAAGATCAAGACACGCCAAACGGTCCGCCTCGGACTTGGCTTCGCTCGCCAAGCGGTAGCACTGTTCGGCCATTTTTAAATAATCGCTGGCGGTTGGCATGCATGCCTCTCGGTCACCGCTCGCAACTGCGAATCTATAGCCTTCGTTACGGGGTGGCGAGAGCTTGGCGCGCGCAAACACGCTGTTTTGAATGGCTAAAGCGCCGCCGCAAGCACGAGACCCGCGAACAGGATCAATCCGGCATCGCGATCGGATTTGAACACGGCAAGGCAATTGTCAGGATCGGCGATGTCAAGCCGCACGATCTGCCAAGCCAAATGGGCGGCGAAGGCGAGGAGCGCGAGCGCGAAAACGAATCTGCCGCCGGCGGCAAAGCCAGCCGCGCCGATGAGAATGATGGCGAGGCCGTAAAACACTGCGAGCATCGGCTTGGTGCGCGGCCCGAACAACAAGGCGGTCGACTTGATGCCGATCAGCGCATCGTCCTCGCGATCCTGATGAGCATAGATGGTGTCGTAGCCGATCACCCAGGCGATCGAGCCGGCATAGAGCAATAAAGCCGGCATATCGAGCCGCCCAAACGCGCCGGCCCAGCCCATCAACGCGCCCCAGGAAAAGGCAAGGCCGAGCACGATCTGCGGCCAATAGGTAATCCGCTTCATGAATGGATAGACCGCGACGATCGCGAGCGAGGCGATGCCGAGTACAATCGTAAAAGCATTGAACGCGAGCAGCACCAGGAGTCCGACCAATGATTGCGCGATCAAAAACAACGCGGCTTGGGCGACGCTGACTTGGCCCGATGGAATCGGCCGCGAACGGGTGCGCTCGACGGCGCGGTCGAGATCGCGGTCGACGATGTCGTTCCAGGTGCAACCCGCGCCGCGCATGGCGAAGGCGCCGATGAAGAACAGTGCGAGGTGCCACAGGTTCGGCAGGCGCCAGCCGGCTGCGATCGCAGCCAGTGCCGACGACCACCAGCAGGGCAGGAGCAAGAGCCAGGAGCCGATCGGACGGTCGAGCCTGGCGAGCCGCAGATAAGGCCGCGACCAGGACGGGGCGAGTGAGTCGACCCAATTGCCGGTCGCGTCCGCAACCCGGCCGGCCGTCGCCTTCATCGCCCAGCGGATTCCCGGTCCGCTTGCTTTGCCACTCGGGACATTCTCCCGTAACGCGGGTCATTGAATAGTGGCCACGCTTTACGCAATAGCCGCATCGGAACCTCCATCCTTATTCTTTTGGCAACTGGTCCAAGCCAGCAGCGCCTCATCCGACATATTCAGTTCCTAAGGAAGGTGTTCTGGCAACACGTCGATGTATTTTTGTTCAAGCATAGCAGCTGCGTTGCTGGTTATCATGCGCTAGCGCCCCAAATCCTCACCCGCCTCGCGTCTTTCGGCTGGCGCTTTCGGGTTCTTGATCGGCTCCACCTCCGTTTTCACAAGTTCAGCAAAGGCCCGATCAGCCTGCTTGGTATTGAGGATGTCCCCGAGGAGGTTGAGATGGGCGGGGTTCCGGATTCGGGGCGGCAGGAGCTCCAAAGCGACCTCACTTCCTGTTCGGCAGCGCAACGCGACAGGGTAAGAAACCCCTTGCGGTGGTCGGAAACCAAGATTAGCTGGCGACCAGCGATCGCACGCCCAGCAGCTTCGTCAGTTCAGCCTCCTTGTCGGCGAGCTGACGCTCTGCTTCGCTCAGCGCTCTTGATTTGATCTGACATTCTTTTTCGCTAGCGCCCAATTGGTCGCGCAGCTTTTGGTCCCGCGTCTCTAGCGCAACACTCGTCACTTTTTTCTCGGCCAGCTCTTTCTTGAGTTGATTGATTGCAACCGTCTTCTTTCCAAGTTCGGCAAACTGCGTCGATGTTTTCGCTTTCAATTCTTGAATTATCATCTCGAGGCGCCGGTTCGACATCGCGAATTCGGCGCGAAGGTGATCCCTATCGGCGCGAATTTCGGCCATCGATAACGGCGTTGATGCTTCCAGCCGCTTCGTGGTCAATCGTGCGGCGCGATTATGCACCAGCGGAATGAACAATAGACCGAGCAGGGTCGCAACCAAGAACCCGATCCCGAAATACATGATCGACTCGATCATGACGCCTCGCGCAAAACAAAGTCCGCTTCCAGCCTGCAAACGGCTGCTTCAAGCGCAACCTGCTCATTCGCCAGCAGTTGTGGCTCATAGTCGCGTAATGCCTCCCGGAGCGCCGTGCGTGCACGTCGGTAAATCGCACGCCTGGCTTCATCAGTTTGGCTAGGCGAACGAGAAATTGCGTTTTCTATAACGGAATAATAATCAGCCATTGATGGGCCGCTCCCCCAAGCAGGCTCATACTAGAAACATTTTATGCGGCCGATGTGGCAAGGGTGCGGCGGCGACCGGTTGGCTTGATTACCTCCGCTTTTGGCACAAAGCGGACAGGAAGATCGCACTTAGCGATGTTCGCTTTCGGGGGTAAAGCGCGATTAGGGGACCGGCCGCTGTGCCGATCCCTTATTTGGCCGCGGGGCACGGCCCATGCTTTGGCGATCGTGGAGGTTTGGAAGTAAAGGATTTGGAAGGCATCGTCGGATCAGCCATGATCGCCGCCCTTTAGCGCGATCGATCCGACTCTAATCGCCAGCTCGTCAGTGCCGCGTGTCACTTGCGGCATCGGGCAACAGACCGAGCGCGCTCAAACGCTCAACGATCGCACGCTCCAGTTCATCATCGGCGAGGTTGTCGAACTCGCCGGGCGCGCCAATCTCGCGACACCGGACCCGCTGCCCGCTTCCGACCCCCATTTCTTTGATCGCGGCGACCGCAGCGCTGAACTAATAGCCAACTCGGCGATATTGCTGGCCGTCCGGTGCGCCTCATCCTTTCTGAGAAGTTAGGCTGCCGACAATGCGGGTTACTCGGTTCCACAATTTTTAGCAGGTAATTACCGTGCAACATTCCAAACAATTCGATCGGGTCAGACGAGGTTGATCTCTTTGCACGGCCGGAATTCGCGATAGGATCAGATGTCCCTGTGGATAACCTATGGATAACCCTGTGGATAGCTTTTGAAAGGAGCGCCTGCACTGAAGAGGCCGTTGGCCCGAACCACGGCCTCTTTCTTTTCACACACTCAAGCCGATTGGCCAGCAGTTCCGGCAGCCTGGGGATATTGTGCATAACTTGGAGGTCTAAAGATGCGTACCGAGGTGAAATACGACGTTGGCACGATATTCAAGCACCCATGGGTCCGCACCTATGCCGACAAGAAACCAATGACCTGCATCGTCACCCAAACCCGAGATGGCATAATCTATTTTCGCGGGTACCGGCCGGACCGGACACTGAGTTCGTGGATCGGAGAGTTGAGTGAAGCCGCCTTCGAAACCCACTTCGTGCTCAGAAATGCGTTACGAACACGGGAGCAGTGATAAAATTCTTGCAGTCGAGATTTTTTGCTCACCAGCGGTGGAAGCTATCGATCGTTATAGAAAGAAAATTCGGTAGATTTTCAGAACGCGCGTTGAAACTGTTCAATGCGCTAGTGGATTCCCGGTCAGCGTGTCGAGCGTGCCGCGGCCGGTCTTGGTGTTCTTCGCGGTGTCGAGGCTCGGCGCCTTGATTGCGTCGCTGAGCGTGGGCGGTTTCGGGTGCGGCGCCTCCTCGCAGACCGCGGTTCGGAATTTTATTGATTTCTCGTGATTGGTCTTGGAAATCGTAACTATTTGATCGGGCACGCCGCACCAGACCTTATTGTCTTGGAGGAATTTGACCACATTGCTCTCGGCGGAGACGAAACTCGTCATCAGCGTGCAGACTTCCTTGCGATCGGCTTTGCTCTTGAGCGCGGCGGCGACCAGAGCGCTTCGCTTCTGCGCTTCCGCGGTGATGTTGGCGAAGTCGTTACACTGGACTCCGCCCGGCGGGCCCGCACCTGGCGGCGGTGGGAATTGCGCAAAGGCACTTTGCTCGGACACTGCGAAAGTGCAAAGGCCAAAGGCCAAACCAAACGCCGAACCAAGCGACAGCACCCGCGCGCTCTTCATGAGCTAGCCCCCTTCCGACCCGTCACACGCGACATAGCCTACGTAACATGATCCGCAACATAATCTGCGATCTGATCCGCGACATGGCTTGCGATTCGTCTAGGCCCCGCACCCGTGATTTTGCCCGAAATCCCGCTCGCCTTAAAGGCTTAGGCGCTAATGCCCCGCCCACATCAGATCTGCTGCATAAAGACTTGCCGAATTCGGCGACAACGCGGCAAAGCGGTGGAAATCAGCTGGGTGCGACGCCGCGACCCGTCGTCTAAAACACGAATTCGAAGAGTAGGTCGCGGCCTTAAATCCGACCTGACGGCGAAAAGAGCGATTCAAAATTAAGGAAATCGCATTGGCCATGCCCGGTTACGATTTTCGCAAGCCCCGGCTTTATGTCGATGCGCCGCTTGCGGACGGCCGCCGCGTCGCGTTGGAACGCGGCCAAGCGCACTATCTCACCACGGTTCTGCGGCTTAAAGCCGGGCAGGAGGTTTTAGTCTTCAACGGCCGTGACGGCGAGTGGCGCGCCATGCTTGAGCGCGGCAAGCGTGAGGCGGCGCTGCGTATTACTGCGCGCGCCCGCGCCCAGACCGCGGCCAGCGATCTGCATTATTTGTTCGCGCCACTTAAATCCGCGCGCCTCGATTACATGGTGCAGAAGGCAGTCGAGATGGGCGTGTCGCATTTGCGGCCCGTGCTCACGCAGCACGGCCAAGTCACCCGCGTCAATCTCGAGCGCATGCGCGCCAATGCCATCGAGGCGGCTGAGCAATGCGGCGTTCTTTCGCTGCCGGAGATTGCGGCGCCGGTGGCTTTGGCCAGCGCGCTCGTGGCGTGGCCGCCCGAACGGCATCTCGTCTTTTGCGACGAAGCAGCCGATGTCGCCGACCCACTCGCCGCGCTTGCCACAGTGCCACGGCGGGCGCCGCTTGCGGTCTTGATCGGGCCGGAAGGCGGCTTTGCCGCTGACGAGCGTGCGGCGCTCCTCAAATTGCCGAACGTGGTGCGGCTCGCGCTGGGCCCGCGCATCCTGCGCGCCGATACGGCGGCCGTCGCTGCGCTCGCGCTCGTTGCGGCCGCGCTCGGCGACTGGAGGTGATTTGCTTTGCCGTCATCCTGGGGATGCGAGCCCCGAAATATCGGGGCGCGAGCCTCGAAGGATGTGGCCCTTCGAGGCTCGGCGCGTTCGCGCCGAGCACCTCAGGGTGACGGGCAATTAATGGATTTTTCCCGGACGATCGTAACAAACGAAGCCGACATAATCGCCGTAGACGCGATGGATGCTGGTGACCTTGGCCAATCGGCCCCAGCGCGCGCAATGGTCATAGGCGATCTGGTGATAGACCGGCTCGACGTCCGGCGAGTAGGGGAAGATGCCGCCGGTATCATTACCGGTCACCCCCGGACCCGGGCCGGCGAATTCCGCGCCCCAAGCCAGTGCACCGGTGCTGCCGCCCAATCCGGCGGCAAGGATCACCCCAAGTGCGATCACGACATTGCGAACCATGGCAGAACCTCGGTGGCTTTGATTGCGAGAAAGCTTATCGCCGCATGCGGTCGAGGGGAAGCGAGTAGCGAATGGTCAATAGCGAATAGCTATTTCCAATTTGCTACTCGCCAGTCGCTCCCTCACAGCACCGCATAGGCGCTCGCTACCATGCCCACCGGCGGTCGGCGGCATTGAGCAGCATGACGCGGCCGAAGCCTAGTATTGCGGCCGATCCGTACTACCCGCGCATCCGCCACGACGTCGAAGTTCACCGGGCGGAGGAAATGCGTAGTCTGATCGATCGACGTCATCGGCCGATAACCATTCCAAGCTGCCGAACAGGCCAGCACCATCGCGGTATCGGCCAACGCCATCAGCGCCTGGGTGCAAATAATCGCGCCGTCGTTGCAGAGTTTTCTGGAATAGGGCAGCCGTACGGTTGCCCCCGGCTGCCAGTCGGGCGGCGCGCCGGGCGGCTGGACGGTTTCAATCCCTTCGACGAGCAGGGCCAAATCTTGCACCCAGGGCGGGAAAATTTCCGTCATCAGGCGCCCCGCCGTCTGCAGGCTGAACGCAGCCTGCGGCAGCGGAAGCCGGTGCACCTCGCCCATCATGGATCTCCCTTAAAATTAGCCAAGCGGCTCCTCGGCTGCTTGGCCGGTCGTTGGGAAGCTTTTGCGTGACAATCGCTGGATAAAGGACATCGGAACATCGCGAAGGTGCGGTTTTGGCGTTTTCGCGATGCACGCAGACGCGACGAATCGGATGCAACAAACTAAGCGCGGCCAAAGGCCGGCGGCGGACGCTCTGCTCGTTCGTGCACCACAACAAAACTGCGAAAAAGCGATTCGCGCTATTTCTTTTTTATGGTGCAAAAGCTTGAACCCGTTGGAGCTTAAGATTTTGTCGCCGGCGGCGAATGCGGGACTTGACCAGGTCGGCGCGTCGCGGCACGGTTGTGGGTCAAAGGGGGAGGGGCCCCAATGTCAGGAACAATCTTTGGAACCAGGTTCCAAACGGCCGGGGCCGCGCCATATTGCGGCACCTTGGGCCGCAAACGCCGCACTGGGATGCGATGGCTCGCCGACGCCGCCAAACTGCTCACTATGGCGCTCGCGCTCGGCGCGCTGTCATCGTCTCCATCGCGTGCGGCAAACTGGTTTGAGAAGAATTTCTGGCTTTCGGGTCCACGCTACGACCGCGTGGTGCCAGGCTGCGATTACCCGGCGGCGCTCGACCGCATCATTGCCAATTTCCACACCAAAGAATTCCGTTTCTGGAACTCCGAGCTGCGTATCGTCGGCGTTGAAAATATCCAAGAACTCGATTTTCTACCGTGGACGGCGCAAGCAATTCCGCGTCGCTTCTGCCGCGGCATCGCCGTAATAAACGACGGCGGCAGGCACACGATTTATTATTCCATCGCGGAAGATACCGGGATGATCGGCATGGATTGGGGCGTCAATTTCTGCGTTGCCGGGCTCGACCGCAACTGGGCCTATAACCCCGGATGCCGGGCTGCCGGGCCGTAACGCCTAGAGATCGCCAGCGGCAGATTTTGATGTTGCGCCGGCTCAGCCGCGTAAAGCGTCGAGAACGCAATCGCGCAGCAAAATCGGATCGCGCGCCCCGCGTTGGGCGAACTCGATGACCTTTACCGCCACTGCATTCGTTTCTTTTCGATCGGCGTCGCTCAGACCGAGCGTGCGGCACACGTCGGTATAGGCGAGCGTCATGCTCACGATCGCTTCCGGCTCGAACGGCTCGTTCTTGAACAGGGGGTAAATCGCCATGCACCCTCGCTCCCTTTGTGCACCCCCACAAACTAGGAGCCGAATGCGACGCTTTCCAGTCCGCTTGCAGACCCTACCGCGACAAATCCCCATTGTCCCCGATCCAAACGGCTCATGGTGCGGCGAAGGCATGCCGTCCATATTGTTCTTGATTTGTTCTTATCGCCGGTCTAGACTTTAGGCGTTTGTCGAGCGCGTAAAGGGGGGTGGTCATGACCCGAGCAATGTTGCGTTTAGAGTTGCTTGTTGGATGCGTTTTTGTGTGTCTTGCGTTGTTGCTCACCCCCCGAGCGGCGACCGCACAGGATCCGCGGCAGAACGCGCCGGGCCAGTTCGACTTTTACGTATTGTCGCTATCCTGGTCGCCGTCGTTTTGCGCCGAAAGGGCTGAGCGCGGCGCCAACGCGGTCGCAGCACGAGCGCAATGCGGCGCCCGCCCATATTCGTTTGTCGTTCACGGGCTATGGCCGCAATACGACGACGGCTTTCCGGAATATTGCCAAGTACCGGCGCCGCGGCTCAACCGGGCCATTGTTTCCGCCATGCTTGATCTAATGCCGGCGCCGCGGCTCATTTTCAACGAATGGGATCGTCACGGCACCTGCTCGGGCCAATCGCCGCGCGCTTACTTTGAGACCGTGCGCAAGGCGCGAGCGGTGGTGAAAATCCCGCCGGAATTTACCGATCTCAAGGAGCCGCTCAGCGTGACGCCGCAGACGGTCGAGGAGGCTTTTATCAAAGCCAATCCAGGGCTGTCGCCGGGCGCGATTGCGGTCGGCTGCGATGCCAAGCGATTGACCGAGGTGAGGCTCTGCCTCGCCAAGGATCTGCAGTTCCGGGATTGTGCGGAGATTGCCAAGCGCAGCTGTAAGCGCGAACAATTGGTTATGCCGCCGATGCGCGGCGGGTAATGACTCGCGTGCCTTTCACGCCGCCTCCATGAACTATCAGCACGCGTTCCACGCCGGTAACTTCGCCGACGTGCACAAGCATGTCGTGCTGACCCGCATTCTCGACTATTTGCGGCAAAAGCCGGCGCCATTTCGGGTCATTGATACCCATGCCGGGGCCGGTCGCTACGATCTCGAGGGGCCGCAAGCGACACGTTCGGGCGAATGGCGCAACGGCATCGGCCGCGTGTTCGAGATGCGGCAGTCCGGCGCGACGGCACCCCCGACGGGCGCCGCCACTGAAGCCGCAGCGGCGCTGCTTGCGCCTTACCTCGACATCGTCGCGGCGCTCAACCCGCAGCACACGCTGCGGCTCTATCCCGGATCGCCGCTCATCATAAAGGCGATGCTACGCCGGCAGGACCGGCTGATCGCTTGCGAGCTCGAACCGGGCGCGGCGGCCTCACTAACAGCGAGTTTGCGCGGCGATGCCCGCGCCAAGGCGTTGACTATCGATGGATGGATGGCGCTTTTCGCCAATATCCCGCCCAAGGAGCGGCGCGGCTTGGTATTGATCGATCCGTCCTACGAGGAGAGTGCAGATTTTGCCCGCCTCGCCGATGCGCTGGCGCAGGCGTATCGGAAGTGGCCGACCGGACTTTACCTTTTGTGGTATCCGATCAAGGCTTCCGATGGTCCAAACGCACTGGCGCGGCGGCTTCGCCGGGCTGGCGTGCCGAAACTCCTTCGCAGCGAAATCTCGATCGCCCCGCCGCGCCCCGACGCCCCGCTCGCCGGGTCCGGCTTGATCGTCGCCAACCCGCCTTTTCCGTTGGAGCGCGAATTGCAAACGATCTTCGGCGCGCTGGTAAGATTGCTCGCGCCAACGGCTCGTTACCGTGTCGATTGGCTTTCTCGGGAATGACCGGTCGGCACAGTTGACCACGCGCCAACGCGGTCAAGACTGGCCTTTGGTGGTCTTTGTTGCGAACAGAAATTGCGTAAAACTTTGCTATTGCCCACTTTTCCACACCTTGGAATTGGTTTAGTTTTGTTCACTGGCTTAGACGTTCCGCCTCCTGTGGGGGGCCGGCGGAGTGGCTGAGGCCGTCTGGGCTTAAGCTCTTTGCTCGTGTGGATGTCCGGCCTAGCTGTCACGCCTTTGGCGTCGGCGGCTACGCAAGCACGGGAAGGAGCTATGCAAATGGCAATGAGCGGCACGGTCAAATTTTTCAACGGCGAACGGGGCTACGGCTTCATCAAGCCGGACGATGGTGGCCGCGACGTGTTCGTCCACATTACTGCCGTTGAGCGCGCGGGGCTGAAATCGCTGATGGAGGGTCAGCGCATCAGCTTCGACGTCGAGCCCGATAAAAAGGGCAAAGGGCCAAAAGCCGTCAATCTCGTCGTCACCGGCTAGAACCACCTGGCGCGTTGGGTCGGCCTTCGGCGGCGTACCGCCGCGGCAGTCACGTCGTTTTGCGCGCCCACGTTCGAGTGCTTGCAATGAATATGGTGCCGCAATGATGATTCTGCGTTCGTCCCCGGCCTCACCGTTCGGGCGCAAGGTGCGGATCGCGATCTCGCTTTTGGGTTTCGATACCGAGACGCGAATCGAACCAGCCGATCCAACCAGTGCTTCCGACACCCTGCGCCAGCAAAATCCGCTCGGCAAAATCCCGGTGCTGATCCCCGAAGACGGCGTTGCCTATTACGACTCCCGCGTGATCCTCGATTTCCTCGACGAACGCGCCGGTGGCGGCAAGATCGTGCCGCGCGAACCACAGCGGCGGCTCGCCGCACTGCGGCTGCAGGCGCTATGCGACGGCCTTCTCGATGCTTCAATCCTGACCGTGTACGAGACGCGCTGGCGTGCGCGCGAACATCACGAGCAGAAATGGCTCGATCATCAGGCCGGCAAGGTTACGCGCGCGCTGGCGGCCCTCGAAACCGATCCGCCGGCGCTCGATGCAGCGTCCTTGCCCAATGTCGGTCAGATTGCGCTCGCTTGCGCGGTCGGCTATCGCGATTTTCGTTTTGGCGGAGATTGGCGCAACGACTATCCGCGGCTCGTGGCCTGGCTCGACGCCTTCGCCGCGCGGGTACCGGCCTTCGCCGCGACCAAGCCGAGCGGGTAGTGTAGAGTGAGCCCGAAGGTTCGTTGCCGTCATTGCGAGGAGCGTAAGCGACGAAGCAATCCGGCTTCCTCCTGGATTGCTTCCCGGAGCTTGTCATCGGGCCGGCCACTTTGACCCATTAGCTCGCAACGACAAAGATCGGAATCTCAGAACTTATAGTTCACGCCGGCACGCAAGACATTGGTGCGGAACGATACGTTGTCGTTGACTAACCCGGCGCCGCAATTCAATCCGCAATTGAAGCTGCCGAGATCAACATAGAGATACTCGACCTTGGCCGTCCAGTTCGGCGCCAGCGCGGCTTCGAGCCCCGCGCCCCCAGCGTCCAGCCGCTATTGTCACTGCTGGTCTGCGCCAGACCAGGTATCGATGCCTCGATATTGCCGAACGCGGCGCCGCCAGTGATGAACGGCATGAAACGATCCGCGGCATAGCCCAATCGCCCGCGCACCGTGGCGAGCCAGGTATTGCTCGTCTTGCAACCGGGCGGACACGAATTGTTGGTGGTGCCGTTAATGCCTGACCAATCGACGTCGCCTTCAATGCCGGCGACAACCTGGCCGAACTGATAATTGTAGCCGATGGTGCCGCCAATCAGGCCGCCGCTGACGTCGCGGCTTCCCGTCGAATCCCAATTCGAACTGCCGAAGCCGCCGCCGCCGTTGACGCCGATGTAAAATCCCGTCCAGTTGTAGATCGGCACATAGACTGGCGCTGGCGCAGGGTAATAGGGCCCGCGGCGCGCTAGATCCGCCGCACCAGCAGTCGCAGTCATTGCCGCGAACGCGACAAACGCAAACACAACACGCTTCATCTTTGACCTCCATATACGACGCCGCCACGTCGAATTTGGCGGCGCATATTATTTGTGATCGAGTTACCGGCTAGTGTTGAAAAGACACAGGCGCGCGAGAAGTTGTGCCGGCATTGCGGCGAAAAGTAACAAACGCGCGCCACGATTTTAGTTAACAGAAACTTGACGTGAGAAAATTTGGTCAGCAGATTCTTTATAAGCATAGCGGCGATACTCTTCTAAAAATGATAATTCAGTCCGAGCCGCAACAGATTCGCGGCGAGACCATTGTTCGCTGCCGTCACCGAGAACTGGTGATCGGCGAGATCGAGATAGAGCCATTCCGCTTTGGCCGACCAGTGCTGCGTGAAGCTAACTTCGGTGCCGATGCCCGCGGTCCAGCCGAAGCTGGCGTGGCTTTCCGACGGATTCCCGAATGTGATGCCGGTGAGCTTGCCGTAAGCGAGACCTGCGGTGCCGAAGATCAGCACATTATTGATTGCGACGCCGGCGCGCCCGCGCGCAGTGCCGAACCACGGGTTCGAAAACTGCCACGGCGCGAATGTATCTTCGGCTGCGGACAAGCTGATGTCTGCCTCGCCGCCATAGACCAAATTGCCATTCTGCCAGTTGAAGCCGGCTTCAAACCCGCCGGCAACGCCGTTCGGACGCGTTGGATTGTTGTCGACGCTGCCCCATTCATAGCCGAGGGTGGCGCCGACATAAGGTCCCGTCCAAGTGTTCGGCCAAGTGCTGGGCCAAGTGAGCGCGAAATAGCTCGGCGTTCCACCATAGAAATTCGGCGTAAGGTCGGCAGCGCTGGCGGCGCCTGTTGCCGCGACCGCGGCAGCCGCCAACAAGGCGGAGCTGGAAATCCTGCTTGCAAAACTCGCCAAAGCTTGTCTCCGCAGCCGATCACGCGAACGAGCGGCCGCCGCCGCTTACGCGACCTGCGCATGCTTCAAAGCGTCGGAGAAACCGCTAATCGCCGCTGGGTGATCGATTAAATTTATGGCTAGCTTTAAGTTAAACAGTGTTGAATGGGTAAGGAGTTCGAAGAGCGTATCGTTAAGAGAGTCTATATTTTGGCAGGTGACCGGCCGCCGCTGGGAGCAAAAGATGAGGGCGGCTCGGTCGTGGCCTCGGACGTGGCCTCGGACGTGGCCTCGGACGTGGCCTCGGACGTGGCCTCGGACATGGCCTCGGACATGGCCCCGCACCGAGCCGATTGCCTCGCCGCCGCGTGGCTTTCCGCAACGATATGCCTACATGCACGAGCATGAGCAGCGTTCCAAAACCAGAAATCGCGCCTGAAGCGCAAATCACCGAGGAAGACGACGAGCAGTCGCTGCCGCAACCGGACGAGGAAGCCGTAGAGCTCGGCTTTGAGGAGGGCGAAGGCTCGCTGGCCGCCGGCCGCGCTGCCATCATCCATTACGCCAAGCTGGCGCCATCGCGGCCCGGCGTTTATCGCATGATCGATGGCCGCGGCGACGTGCTCTATGTCGGCAAAGCTAAGAACGTCAAAAAGCGTATTGCGGCCTATGCCCGCCCAACCGGACTCGACACCCGCATCGAGCGGATGATCGCCGCCACTCGCACCGTCGAATTCGTCGTCACTCGCACCGAGACCGAGGCGTTGCTGCTCGAAGCCAATCTGATCAAGCGGCTGCGGCCGCGCTTTAATGTGGTGCTGCGTGACGACAAGTCGTTCCCTTACATTCTGATCACCTCAGACCACTGGGCGCCGCAAATCCTCAAGCATCGCGGCGCGCGCACGCGGCCCGGCCATTATTACGGGCCGTTCGCATCGGTGTGGGCGGTTAATCGCACCATAAACGCGTTGCAGCGCGCGTTTTTGCTGCGCTCATGCAGCGATCCGTTTTTCGAGAGCCGGACGCGGCCGTGCCTGCTCTATCAGATCAAACGCTGTTCGGCGCCATGCACCAAAGAAATCGAGTTTCGCGATTATTTGGCGCTGGTGCAGGAGGCAAACGACTTTTTGTCCGGACGCAGCAAGAAGGTGAAGAACCGGCTTGCCGAAGACATGGAGAAAGCTTCGGCCGCGCTGGATTTCGAGCGTGCCGCGATCTATCGCGACCGCCTCGCTGCATTGTCCGTGATCCAATCGCATCAGGGCGTCAATCCGCGCGGCGTCGAGGAGGCTGACGTGTTCGCGGTACACCAGCAGGGTGGATTCTCCTGCGTCGAAGTCTTCTTCTTCCGCACCGGCCAGAACTGGGGTAATCGCGCTTACTTTCCCAAAGCGGATCGCTCACTCTCCGCCGGCGAAGTCCTATCCGCTTTTCTTGCGCAATTTTACGACGATAGAGCGCCGCCGCGCCTGATCCTGGTCTCGCACGAGATCGCCGATCGCGAGCTTTTGGCGGAGGCGTTGTGTACCAAGGTTGGGCACAGAATCGAGATCGCGGCGCCGCAGCGCGGCGAGAAAAAGGATTTGGTGGAGCACGCGCTTGCCAATGCGCGCGAAGCGCTTGGGCGCAAGCTTGCCGAGACTTCGTCACAACAAAAATTGCTGCAGCAGCTCGCCGAGACCTTTGCGCTGCCGCGGGTGCCGCAGCGCATCGAGGTTTACGACAACAGCCACATTCAAGGATCAAATGCCGTCGGTGCGATGATCGTCTCCGGGCCTGAGGGTTTTCGCAAAGGTCAGTACCGCAAATTCAATATCCGGTCGGCCGACCTTACGCCCGGGGACGATTTCGCAATGATGCGGGAAGTGCTGACGCGGCGGTTCAAGCGACTGCTGACGGAGGCGCCGTGGAAAATGGTGTCCGTTCCTTCTTCGTCTTCCCCTGAAAGGGGAGGGCCGAATCGCCCTGGGGGATCCGGGGAGGGGTCCATCGCGGCATCCGAAAACTCGACCCCTACCCGGCAGCCAACGGCTGCCGACCTCCCTCCTTTAGGGGGAGGTGATTTGCCAAATCTGGAAGAGCACGATGAATCGCCGTGGCCCGACCTTGTGTTGATTGATGGCGGGCAAGGTCAACTCACCGCCGCGCGCGAGGTACTGGCGAGCCTGGGCATTTCAGTCCCGATCGTTGCCATCGCCAAGGGGCCGGAGCGCGACGCCGGCCGGGAAACGTTCTTTGTGCCGGACCGGGACTCGTTCAAGCTGCCGCCGCGCGATCCGGTGCTTTATTTCGTCGAACGCTTGCGCGACGAGGCGCACCGTTTCGCGGTCGGCTCCCACCGCGCGCGCCGCAAGCGCGACTTGAGGGAATCCGGCCTGCAAGAGATCGCCGGTATCGGCCCGACGCGTAAGCGCGCGCTGCTTCTGCATTTTGGCACGCTTAAAGCGATCGAGCGTGCGTCGCTGACCGACCTGATGCAGGTCGATGGTATCAGCGCCGAAACCGCGCGCCGCATCTACGCCTTCTTCCATGATGGGGCGACCGAAACGTGATCCGCCACAAGTCATCCCCATATACTCACAAATGAGGCGCCCGAGCCTCTGTTGGCCGGGCCGCCATGGCGCTATGGTGGGCCAAGAATCTGACCATGAATTCGACCACCACGAGCACGCCTGGACACGCCGCCGGACACGCTCCGGCGCACGGTCCAATGCACGTTTCGACGCATGGTTCGTCTCATGGTTCGTCTCATGCGGCGGCGCGGTCGCGCGCCAACCCCATGGCGCTGCCTAATATTTTGACCTACAGCCGCATCGTCGCAGTGCCCCTCGTGGTCGGCTGCCTGTTCTGGCACAACATTCTGCATGGCGGGCTTTGGCTGCGCTGGTTTGCACTCGTCATTTTTATCGCCGCCGGCGTGTCCGATTTTCTCGACGGCTATTTTGCCCGCATTTGGGGTCAGCAATCCTCGCTCGGCCGCATGCTCGACCCGATTGCCGATAAGCTTCTGGTCGCTTCCTGCCTGTTGATCCTCGGCGCCGAGAAAACCATCCACGGCTGGTCGCTCCTTGCCGCGATCGTCATTTTGTGCCGGGAAATCTTGGTTTCGGGCCTACGCGAATATCTCGCCGAACTGCGCGTGAGCGTGCCGGTGACGCGGCTCGCCAAATGGAAAACGACGCTCCAGCTTATTGCAGTCGGTTTTCTGATCTGCGGCGAAGCCGGCGATGCCATTGTGCCGGTGGTCACGCAGATCGGCATTGCGCTGTTGTGGTTGTCAGCCTTGCTGACGCTTTACACCGGTTGGGATTATCTGCAGGCAGGGCTGCACCACCTGACGCAGGAGGACGCGTGAAGGTTCGTTATTTCGCTTGGGTGCGTGAGCGCGTCGGCAAGGCCGAAGAGGATATCGACCTGCCCGTAGGCGTCGCGACGATCGGCGATTTGGTGACCTGGCTCGCGCGGCAGGGCGAAGGCTACGCCTACGCTTTTGAAAATCCCAACGTGGTGCGTAGCGCGATCGACAAGCGCCATGTGCGCGCCGATGCGCGTATCGCCGGTGCGAGCGAAATCGCTTTCTTTCCGCCGATGACTGGCGGTTAAACCGCTGCGGCCCGAAATAACCGGAATGACTGCCATTGTTCGTTTGCAGCGCGAACCATTCGATGCGGCGACGGAAACCGCGGCACTAACGCGCGGGCGAGCCGATATCGGCGCGGTTGTCACTTTTTCCGGGGTCTGCCGCGCCGACGAAAACGGTGAGTCGATCGCGGCGCTCAATCTCGAACATTATCCGGAAATGGCCGAGGCCGAGATCAAGCGCCATGTCGAGGAGGCGCAGGCGCGGTGGCCCCTTCTTGGCGTCACGGTCATCCATCGCTACGGCCGCATCGCGCCGGGCGAAGGCATCGTGCTGGTGGTGACGGCATCGAGCCATCGCGAAGCCGCATTTGCGGCGGCCGAATTCCTGATGGACTATCTGAAAACGCGCGCGCCGTTCTGGAAACAAGTCGAGAAATCGAGCGGCACGACGGCGAACAAGGTTTGGGTCGAGGCGAAAGCGAGCGACGATACGGCCGCTGAACGCTGGGATGACAGATGACATCCGACAGACATCTGATCTGTGACCGCCATGATTAAAGGTCTGATCTTCGACGCCTATGGCACGCTCTATGACGTGCAGTCGGTCCAAGCCAGGACCGAGAAGCTTTGTCCCGGTAAGGGCGATCTGATCACGCAGCTTTGGCGGCTTAAGCAGCTTGAATATACGTGGCTGCAGACCGCACTCCTTGGCTACCGCGATTTTACGTTCATCACCGAAGCTGCGCTCATTTTCGCCTTGCGTGCGGCCGGGGTCGAAGCGACTGAAAACATCACCAAGCCGCTCTTTGCTAAATATCTCGACCTCGATCCTTATCCGGAGGCGAAAGAGGCGCTCGGCGCCTTGCGACACCGCGGCGGCTTAAAGCTCGCCATTTTATCGAACGGCAGCACCGCGATGCTGACCGCTTTGGTGAAGAATTCCGGGCTCGATGCTTTTCTCGACGCCACCATCAGCGTCGACGACGCAAGAAAATTCAAACCGCATCCTGAATGTTATGCGCTGGTCGAAAAGACGCTCGGGTTGAAGAACGATGAGGTGATGTTTGTTTCGTCCAACGGCTTTGACGTCGCCGGCGCGAAACATTTCGGTTTCAATGTCGTCTGGATCCGGCGCGGCGCGGCGATGTCAGGGCCGAGCGGGCCGATCGGGCCGGCGCAAATGTATCGGCTATTGCGCGGCAATGCCGAAACGCTGGGTTATCTGCAGGACCATACCGTCGCCGCTTTGACGGATTTGGTCGGGCTGTTATGAGGTGGCGCGATCGCGACAACCTTCGGCCAATTTTGATCCGTCAAAAAACGTCTAGAAGCTTTCGGGAATAAAGCTGCGAGATCGGCAGTCTCGTTGCACACGGGATTTATGCCCGTTCACGGCGCATGCTTGAGCAGCCGGGTCGACGCGTTTGACCATTTGAAGGAGTAGAAGATGCTTAAACCGTTAAGGCGGGCCGTTGCTGCGCTCGCGGCCGTTATTGGCTTGTCGGTCATGCTCGCGGTAGCGGGTTCCACAGCGCCAGCGGTTGCGGCCGGCGACGAACAGATCGCGCAGGCGCTGCGCGCCGGCGGTCTTGTGATCCTCGTCCGGCATGGCGCCACTTTCCCTGACCAGGCTGGCACTGATCCGCTCAACTTCGACAACATCGCCGCCCAGCGCAATCTCAATGACAAGGGCAAGATGTTGGCCAAGCAATTCGGCGATGCTTTGCGCCAGGCCGGCGTTCCGGTCGGCAAGGTTTACACCAGCAAGTACAATCGCGGCTATGAAACCGCGGTGCTTGCCGGTTTCAAGGACGTCGAGAAGACGGCGGATCTCACCGAGGGTGGCCTCGTCGTCTCACCGAACGAGAATAATCGCCGCGCTGAGGCGCTGCGAAAAATGCTCACCACCGCACCCAAACCGGGCACCAACACGATTCTCATCACGCATTACCCGAACATCATTGCCGCGCTCGGCAAAGATTGGTTCGACGTCAAAGAAGGCGAAGCCTCGATCTTCCGGCCGGAGAACGGCAGCTACACGTTGGTGGCGCGGCTGCAGATGGAGGATTGGCCGCGCATCGCGGTTGCTGCGAAATAGGCGCGCAGCACGGCTAACGAAGCAACACGGCTAACGAAGACTTGCATGGCCGGAAACGCGTTCCGGCCATGACGTCGTCAGTTCTGAGATACAAACGAATACCTCGCGCTAGGCGGCGGCCGCCTTGCCTTTCGGCTGCACTTCGGCGGTGTAGTCGTTCATCAGCTGCTGGGTGATGCGCCCCGGTGTGAATTTCCATTGCGCGATTTCGGCAACGGCCGTGACTTCGGCGGCAGTGCCGGTGATGAAGCACTCGGAGAAACTCGAAAGCTCCTCGGGCATGATGCGACGCTCGATCACCTCGATATTGCGGCGGCGCGCCAGCTGCATCGCGGTGGCCCGCGTAATACCGGCGAGGAAGCAATCCGCGATTGGCGTGTGGATCTTGCCGTCTTTGATGAAGAAGATATTGGCGCCGGTGCATTCGGCAACGCGGCCCTGCCAATCGAGCATCATCGCGTCGGCATAACCGCGCTGTTCGGCGCGATGTTTGGAGATCGTGCAAATCATGTAGAGGCCGGCGGCCTTGGCCAGCGCAGGGATGGTTTTCGGATCGGGCCGGCGGTACTCCGCAAGATCGAGCTTTAATCCTTTGAGCCGCTGTTCCGGATCGAAATAGCTCGGCCATTCCCAGGTGGCGATGGCGAGGTGAATCGTGTTCTTTTGCGCGGAGACTCCCAGCGCTTCGGAGCCGCGCCACGCGATCGGACGCACATAAGCGTCCTTCTGTTTGTTCCTGTCGAGAACAAGTTGTTTGGCGGCGTCGATCTCGGCGACCGAATAGGGAATCTCAAAATCCAAAATGCGCGCCGAATTCTTAAGCCGTTCGGAATGCTCGGTGCCTTTGTAAATCTTGCCGCCATAAGCGCGTTCGCCTTCGAACACGCAGCTCGCATAATGCAGACCATGCGTGAGCACGCTGATCTTGGATTCAGCGGTCGGAATGAGCTTGCCGTCGAACCAGACCAGGTCTCGACGTTGGTCGAAGGGCACCGCCATGGCAATTGCCTCCCTCGCGTCGTTATTCCCAATGGGCGCCGTCATCCGGGCCGTGGTGGGGCTTTTGCACCGAAACCGCAGACCGGTTATGGTCTGCGCCGCTTCTTGAGACGGTCATACCAGGCTTTTGTGGCGCGTGCCGGTCCCAACGGCAGGGCAACAAAGCGGCACTGCCAACCGGTATTTGCCCGGAGCGACCCGGCTTCGAAACGATGCTGGCAACTTAACAACCGCGCAAAAATATGTCAACATAGCTGACCTAATGGCCAATATCAGCATCATACGAAGCTCCCGCCCGGCCGGCGCGCCGGCCGAAACCCGTTTGCCTACGGACGAGCTTTATTTCGATCTCATTGAGCTGTTGTTTTTCGCTTATCGTGACTTCGTTGGCGATCCGGACGAAGTTCTGGCCAAGCTCGGCTTCGGCCGGGCGCATCACCGCGTCTTGCACTTTGTCAACCGCAATCCCGGCATGAAGGTTGCCGAGCTCCTCGACGTTTTAAAGATCACCAAGCAGTCGCTCGGCCGCGTGCTCAAGCAGCTGATCGACGAGGGTTATATCGTGCAAAAGGAAGGCGCCAGCGATCGCCGCCAGCGGCTTCTCTTTGTGAGCCCGGCCGGCGAGGCGCTGGCCTTGAAACTTGCCGGCCTGCAAACCGCGCGCATTGCGCGCGTCATCGCAGAGCTTGGCCCCGGGGCGCGCGAAGCCGCGCGCCTTTTTCTCGCCGGCATGATCGATGCCGAGGACCGCGAGCATGTGCTGCGCCTGATCGCACGTTCCGATTCGCTTGCCAACGGCTCGCCGGCGCGGAACGGCGGCCAATGACACTGTCCGCCGATTCGTCGTCGCGGACGGCGCAAGACGCTGCGCCAAATCCCGCGCCCAATCCGCCGGATGACGCGCCGCATCTTTTGGTCGTCGATGACGATCGCCGCATTCGCGCGCTGTTGTCCCGTTTCCTGCGCGCCGAAGGCTATCGCGTCTCCACCGCCGAAACCGCGCAGGATGCACGCGCCAAGCTCGAAGGGCTAAAGTTCGACTTGCTTATTCTCGACGTGATGATGCCCGGCGAAAGCGGCTTCGACTTTGCCCGAACGCTGCGGGCTTCCTCGGCCGTGCCGATTTTGATGTTGACCGCGCGCGATGAGAAGGAAAGCCGGATCATGGGGCTTGAGATCGGCGCCGACGACTATCTCGCCAAGCCTTTCGAGCCGCGCGAACTGTCGCTGCGGGTTGCCAACATTCTCAAGCGCGCCAGACCGCCAAGCGCTTCGCCGCCGGACTCGGTTCGCTTCGGTCAATTCGTGTTCCATGTGGCGCGGGGCGAATTGCGGCGCGGCGACGAGGTGATCCGGCTCACCGATCGCGAGCGCGAGATGCTACGGATCTTGACCGCAAGCCCCGGCGAGACCGTGCCCCGCCAAGCGCTCGCCGGCAACGGCGGCGCGGTCAGCGAGCGTACCGTGGACGTGCAGGTCAACCGTCTTCGCCGCAAGATCGAGCGCGATCCGAGCAATCCGCTGATCGTGCAGACGGTGCGCGGCATCGGTTACCGTTTGGTCCCGGCGACTTAAAGCATGACCCCAAAAAGTAGACCAAAGCGAAATACCGAATGAAGCTGAGATCGTTTCGCTTTGGCGGCGCCACAGCTTGAGCGGCTTAATGACCAGTCTCGACGATGGGATCGGACGTTTGCGCAGTGCCGCCGGGCAGCTGGTGGCTGCGGCAAGCGCCGTCACCGGCGCGGTCAGCGCCGTTACGGCGCCGATCACCGGTCCCTGGGAGCGGCTCAATCGCGCGGTGAAGTCGATGATGCCGAAGGGGCTTTATGCCCGTTCGTTGTTGATCATCATCGTGCCGATGGTCGTGCTGCAATCGGTGGTGGCGTTTCTGTTCATGGAGCGGCACTGGAGTTTGGTGACGACCTATCTGTCGTCCGCAGTGACCCATGAGATCGCGACGCTCATCGACGCTTACAAAACCTTCCCGCAGGATTCCGATCACGCCCAGCTTCGGCGCATTGCGCAGGATCGGCTCGGGCTTGTGGTCGACTTCCTGCCGGGCACACAATTGCCGCCGCCCGGGGCGAAACCGTTCTTCTCGCAGCTCGATGCCGCGCTCTCCGACGAGATCCGTAAGCAGATCGGGCTGCCGTTCTGGATCGATACCGTTGGGCGCTCGAATATCGTCGAGATCCGCGTCAAGCTTGACGATACGGTGATGCGCGTGTTCGCCAAACGTGCCGACGTCTACGATCCGAATTCCTGGATTTTCCTGATCTGGATGGTCGCGACCTCACTCGTGGTGCTCGCCATCGCGATCGCGTTCCTGCGCAATCAGATTCGCCCGATCGTGCGCCTGGCTGACGCCGCCGAAGCCTTCGGCAAGGGACGCGAGGCGCAGAATTTTCGCCCGCGCGGCGCGCGCGAAGTCAGGCGCGCCGCCGCCGCGTTCCTGGAAATGAAGAGCCGCATCGAGCGCGCGATCGAACAGCGCACCACGATGCTCGCCGGCGTATCGCATGATCTGCGCACCATTCTCACTCGCTTCACGCTGGAACTGGCGCTGCTCGGCGACAGCCCGGAAATCGACGCCATCAAAAAGGACATCGACGAGATGGCGGGAATGCTCGAGGCCTATTTGGCCTTCGCTCGTGGCGACATGGGCGAGCAACCGGCGCTGACCGACATTGCGGCACTATTGGAAGAGCTGCGAGTCGACGGTGAACGGCACGGCCACAGGGCGAGCGTAACCTTTCACGGGCAGCCCGACGTCACGGTCCGGCCTGCCGCCTTCAAGCGCTGCCTCGCCAATCTCGTCAGCAATGCCGCGCGTTTCGCCTCGACCGTCGCAATCACCGGCCATCGCGATCATCGCTGGCTCAGCGTGACCGTGGATGACGACGGGCCGGGCATTCCGCCGCCATTGCGCGAGCATGTGTTCAAGCCATTTCTGCGCCTTGACGACGCTCGCAATCAGGATGAGGGCGGGACAGGCTTGGGCTTGGCCATTGCCCGCGACATCGCGCGCTCGCACGGCGGCGATATCACGCTCGGCGACAGTCAGCTCGGAGGTTTGCGGGCAACGGTGCGCGTGCCGGTTTAGAGCATGATCCCGAAAAGTGGACGCCGGTTGTCGGAAAAGATCATGCTCGAAAGACAAGCTAAAGCAAGCGTGGAATCAACCCAAGATTATTTCGCTTTAGCGCGCGTCACCATCTCATATTGATGTTCTTTCCCGACACGCCCACACCCTAGGCGACAGCAACACGGAATCTGCTGTGTTATCAGCTATGTGGAGCCGCCACGCGCCTCCACGCGCCGCCACGTGCCGCCATCAATTCGACCTATTGGCTATAGCTTTAGCGATGCTCACATAAATGCGGCGATAGGAGGCGGCCTATCTGGGAGTAATGTAATGGAATGGTTCAAGCGGAAAACAACGATAGCGGGCTATCAAATCTCCAACTGGATAATTGTTCTGGGCGCGATCATCATAGTTTTGCTCATCTTTCAAAATTCACCCTGAGCGGGGCCGGAGCGCGTGCCATGCTTTTGGCAGCGGCGAACACGACGGCAACTCATAATCGAGGCCGTCCGGGATCAGGAACGGAGACAAGTCTACGAAGCTGACTGTTCTCTTCGTCGTTGTCGTCGGCGCAATTCTAGTTTGGTGGTTGAGAAGCGTTAAGCCCAAGCGCAGGATTTAATCCCGCCCTTGCGGCGAGCTGCGCTGATCATTTCGCGGCAGCATCGAATGTGCAGTCGGCACCCGCACCATTTCGTTTCGCAATCTCTAGAGGGTTGATGGTGCAAACCAGGTGCGACAAGCTTTCGTGAACTTCGCCTGCCGAACCCTCTGACGGCACTCCCGCTTGCGACATTGTCGCATAGAGCTGATATGCGGCGTCCCCAGTCAAGTTGATGGTCTTGCCACCGAAGGTCAGCTTGCACGAATGCGAGGTGATATCGACATTGCCTATACTGCAAACGATGGCATTGGCTTCAACAGAGATGACCTTGGTGTCGCCCCGAAGTTGATAATAATGACCGTTAAAGAGCCGCCGGATCAGGAGTTTGTCACCCGTACTCAACACCGGCGAATGGACTACGACGACAGACGCGAGGGCCAAAGCACTGGAGCCGCTTGCGGTTGCGGCTAACAAGCTTTGGCCTGTCAGAAGTAGGAAAATGAGAATTGGTATCGCCCTGAAATCGATCTTCATTCTTATACCGTCCTACAGCATTGATTTCTGAAGATTGCAGTTTAGCGCTAAACGCGGCCAGCCTTCACTGTTTTGTTAGGCGTGGCCTCGCCACCGACACAGGCAACACATATTCTGTTTCGGGGTGACTAAGGACGTTCAGGACTTCCGCGCAATAGCTCCGGCAGTTTTGCGAAGTTCGCCGCAATCCTTCTCGCCTATGCCGGATGCGCAGCGCGGCTACAAACAGCAAAGCCGTCGGCGGGGTTGCATGCCGACGGCTTGTCATATGTCGGAACAATGCTCCTTCAGGGAGCATTGTTCCGACCACAGGAAAGTATGCGCTCGCCCCCTTTTGCTTTCAGCTCGCCCCGTCATCTGAAGTTTGATTTCAGTTGATGAAGCCACAGGCTCAATCAAATAAGTTAAACTTTTTCTGGCGGTGCCGTGGCCAAAGGGGCAACTCAAACTCCGTCGCGCTCAAGGGCCAAACGGCCTTCACTCTTTTTCCTGAGGCTTCACTGATGCTCGAACTTTCTCCACGTTTTCGAAGATAGTCTTCGTCAGTTGCATTACCTGTTGGCTCAGTCTGCCGTATTCCTCAATCTCGCGTTGAATACGATCGCTATCGGTCCGCAACTTTTCCCGCAGCCGTTCAAAGTCACCAACGAGATCATCAATTTGGCTCGTCGAATTTACTGATACTCGGCCTAGCAACTCGCTGAGATTTTCGGTCGGCTTTTGATCATCCTCCCTCTCGGAAGCACGAGCACTCGGCAGATTGTAAATAGGTGCCTGGAATGGAGGTCGCCTGTGAAAAGTGGTCATGGTTTGTCCCCTTGCCCCAACTGACCCGTTAAATTTTCGCATGAAATGCGACGTCTCCGTGACGTCATCTGCTTTTGTCAACCGCTTTTGTGTCTGTGGTGGGCATGGTTGTCGGTGGCGTAGCGGGACGGCTCAGTGACCTATAGCGTCTGCGCCCGAGGCAAAGGCCCAGGACCATCAATTCGAAGGAGCTAAACATGACTGCGTTACAAGGCTGGATCGTGATCGGCCTGCTAGTGTTAATCATGCTTGGGATAGTCGGCATAGGTGCAGAGATAAAAGAACTGCCGTACCTATGGCGTACGCATGACGTGGGATTGCTTAACCCATCCATAGGCAGCAGGGACGCGCCGACTTCTCCCCATACATGACGATGAGAGGGGGGCTCTCCTCGGACCACACGTAGCAACACTAATCGTGGTTGCAAATTGTAGCTAAGGACTATCACCATTAGGACAAGCTATTGATAACACCGATATATCAGGCGTATCGCGTCACCATCTCATATTGATGTTCTTGATTTGCGTGTAGCTGAGGAGTTCGTCAAAGCATTCCTCTTCGCCGATGCCGCTTTGCTTCCAGCCGCCATAGGGCGCGCCGATGTAGCGGCCGCTGGAATTGATCCAGACATAACCGGCTTCGACGCGTTCCGCCGTCTCCATGGCCTTAGCGAGGTCGTTGGTGACGATTGCGGCGGTCAACCCGTACTCCACGCCATTTACTTTTTCGAGCATGTCTTCGTAATCGTCCCACGCCATAACCGACATCACCGGGCCGAAAATCTCTTTGCGTGCGATCAGCATCGCCGGCGTGACATGATCGAAGACCGTCGGCGTGATGAACAGCCCGGCGGAAAGCGACGGATCGGCAGGCTTGCCGCCGCCCGTCAATAGTCTTGCGCCTTCGGCCTTCGCCGACTCGATGAAGCCGGTGACACGATCGAACTGGCGCTGCGACACGATCGGTCCGACTTCGTTGTGTTTGAGCCAGGGCGCTCCCACCGGCAGCGCCTCGGCGAGCGCAACAAGCTCGGCGACGACGTCCTCATGAAGCGAAGCATGAACGAACACGCGGGAGGTCGAGCTGCACGATTGCCCTTGCCGGTTCATATTCATGCCCTTGATGGCGGCAGTCGCCGCCTTTTTGGGATCGGCGTCGGGAAAGATCACGATCGGATTTTTACCGCCGAGTTCGAGGCTGACCCGCTTGAGGTCCGCGGCCGCTTCCTGAGCAATGTTGCGGCCGGTCGGTACCGAACCGACAAAGCCAATGCGGTGCACATCCGGATGCCGCACCAGCGCGGCGCCGACAAGCCCGTCGCCGGCGATGATATTTATGACCCCATCGGGAAATATGCCTTCGCACAATTCACCAAGACGGAAACTCGACAACGGCGCTTGCTCTGAGCCCTTGATCACCACCGTATTGCCGGCGGCAAGCGGCGCCGCCGCTTTCTCGGCGCAGAACCGAAACGGATGATTGAACGGATTGATCTTGGCGACGACGCCGAACGGCTGCCGCCGCGTGAAGTTGAGATGTCGGTCGCCGGGCGAGAACGTCTCGCCCTTGATTTCGGTCACAAGGCCGGCGCAATAGCGCAGCCAATCCGCGGTCCAGGTCATGTCGCTGCGCATGCCGACGATGGCGTTGCCGGAGTCGACTGCATCGATGAGCGCCAGTGCGTCGGCGTTTTCCTCGATGCGATCGGCAAGACGCTCAAGACAACGCGCCCGCTCTTTGATCGGCAGACGCGACCAATCCGTGAAAGCCCTCTTGGCGGCCCTGACGGCCGCATCGACGTCCACCGCGCCGGCGGATGGAACGTCCGCGAGCTTGTCCATGTTCGATGGATTAATCGAAGCGAATGATTTGTCTTCGGCCGACGCAACCCACCGGCCGCCGATATAGAGTCCGCGCGGGCTGAAATTGAGCTTTGGCGATTGCATGGCAAATCCATAAATCAAGGGACGACCGCCGCGCGCAGCACCGTGCGTTCCGCGGCTTTCTTGAACGCGGCATCCAGATCTTTCAGCGCGAATTTAGCGTCGACAATTTCCTTGAAAGGAAATCGGCCGCGATTTGCCATAACGAAATCGAGCGCCTGAATCAAATGGCGCGGATGATAATTGTGGATGCCGCGCATGGTGATCCAGCGTTTGACCAGCATGTTGGCATCGATCGTCACATCGGCCTCTGGATTGACCAGGCCTGCGATCACGTAGCGGCCGCCGACCCGCAGCATCTGCAAACCCTCGGGGATTACCTCCGGCACCCCGCAAACCTCGATGACTGCGTCGGGACCGTCGGGTTGGCATAGCGTCCGGACCTGTTCGATGACGGCGCGCGCGCCGCCGCGCGAGACGTCGATGGCGTGATCGACGCCGAATTTTTTGGCGATCGCGAGCCGCCCCGGCACGGCATCAAGCCCGATCACGCAGCGCGCACCGCACGCTTTCGCCATGGCGGCGCCGTACAAACCGAGAAGGCCGAGGCCCTGAATGACGACGGCGTCGCCCAGCGCAATTTCCGCGGCTTCCGTCACCGACGCCATCGTCGCCACGCCGCAATTGAGCGGCGTCGCCTCTTCATCGCTCAAATCGGGCGGGAGTTTTAAGATCCAGGTGCCGGGCAGGATGTAGCAATATTCCGCGAAGCCACCGAGGAAATGCGGATCGTCCGCTGCCAGGTCGTGACCGTATTTGCGCAAGCCCTGGCACTTCTGCGGCATATCAAGGACTTCACGGTAGTAGCATTGGCCATTGAAGAAATATTCGCTCCAGGTGATGCGATCGCCGATCTCGAGGGGATCGCCGCGCATGTCTTGATCGATGCCTTCGCCGATTTCCACGATCCGGCCAATGATTTCATGGCCAAGAATTCCGGGACACGGATTTGGCCGGCGACCTTCGTAGGAATGAATATCGGAGCGGCAGATCGTCGACATGCTCACGCGCACCAGGACCTCGCCGCGCCTGACCGGGCGGAGCGGAAAGTCTTTCAGAACAAAGGGCGTGTTCGGCGCTTCGTACACGGCCGCCTTGGCTGTGCGTCGCGGGGCAGTTGGCATAGGCCGCTCTCCTTGCACGAAGTGACCAGGCTCAATGGCTCGCCGGCGCAGCTTGCTTCGAAACTTTTATTCCCGGTCATTCCACGCCATTGAGCGCAAAATCAAAGATGTCGTAATTGTGTAACTGGCTGTGTTTTGCGCGCTCGCGGTATTGCGCGTTGAGCGGGCGCGACAACAAAAACGGGACCTTCTGCTCGCCGAGACCGCCATGCGAGCGCAGCCGGTGCCCCGCCAGTTGACTTAAATCATGATCCTCACGCCGCGCGCCGACCACAGTGCGGCGATCGCTGAAAACGGCGAAGTCGCCCTCGCGGTCGATGGGAAGGTCAAATTGTTTGCAAACCTCATTTTTGGCCAGGACCAGTTCGATGCCGGGCAAAGTGCGTGTGAACGCCATCATCGCGGCAATGTCTGCCGGCCTGCGCAGATGCACCCGTACGAACGAGCCGAGCGCGCCATGATGGCGCACGAACGGGTCTGCGATCGGGCAGATGACCCGGACCGAGTCGGACCCGAACCGGGAATTCAGTTCGTCCTGGAGATAAATGACTCGCGGCGTGTCGTCGGCGTTCGATTTGTCCGACATCCCATGATCGGCGGTGATGGCGACGGTCGCGCCGAGATCGATAAGCTTGGCGATGATACCATCAACGGCCCCATGAAATGCATCGGCTTCGCCCTCGCCAGGAGCGTGTTTGTGTTGGACGTAATCGGAGGTCGACAGATACATCAGCTCCGGGCGTTTGGACGCCATGATTTTTACGCCAGCATCCAACACGAACAGCGACAAGTCTGCCGAATATTGGTCGGGCTGCGGCCGGCCCACTAATCTCTCGACCTCGTCGATATTGTTGTCTTTGAAATTGGCCGTGCGCGCATATTCTGATGAGAAATTGATGCCGGTCATTTTATAGGCCAATACCTTAAGCAGCTTGTCCTTCGCGGTAATGACCGCGGTTTTCACGCCCGCGCCGCTCATCGCGCCGAGTATGGTCCCGCAACGCAGTCGGCTTGCGTCGGTGATCATTATTTCCTGACCCGTTTCGGGATCGAGATAGTAATTGCCGTTGATGCCGTGCACCGCGGGCGGCACGCCGGTCACGATCGACGTATTGTTGGTGTTGGTCGTGCTCGGCATCGAACAGTCTGCGGTGCCGACAAAGCCCTCGCGTTCGAATGACTTCATGGTCGGCAAGGTGCCATTGGCAAAACCGTGTTCCAAATACGCCGGATCGAAACCATCCACCACAATCACAACCGTTGGACGCCGCGGCGTGCGATAAGCTCTACCATTCACCTCGACGCTCGTATTGGCAATCCGTTGTTCGTTTCGCGCAACTGTCGTCACAGGCTTACTCCAACATTCAACGATCGTTTGTCCACTTAGTAGTGCGAATTGCCGTTCAAGAGAGAAGATTTCTTATCAAATCCGCCAACAAGTTGATTTACACATTCGCGCGGCGTTGTGGACACTCGGTGTCATTCATCCAACTGTCATAAACGCCCCCTAGCCTCAATCGTATCTTTGGGGCGCAAGGCCCGTCGCGGGTGTGAGTTCGCGGCGCGTGGGTGCGCACGCGTTGCGCACACGCAAGGGCGCCAGACGCAAATCGGCATCCACACGATAATGGCTACACGACAATGTCCACACGACAACCAGAGGGCTATCACATGAAGAACCAATTCCGTTTGGCCGCGGCATCCGGTGTTGTCTTTATGTTTGCCGCTGCAGCAATTCTCGCGATCGCGACCCCACCGAAGCCGGCAATGGCCGATGATTGTCCGAACGGCGGAATAGTGCGCTTTGGCGTCGAGCCTTACGACACCGCGGCGCGGTTGGTGCCGATTTACGAAAAGATCGGCAAGATGATCGGCGACAAGATCGGCTGCAAGGTCGAAGTCTATGTCGCGACCGGCTACAACGCCGAAATCGAAGCGATGCGCAACGGCAAGCTTGAAGTCGGTGAATTTGGGCCGCTTGGTTATGTGCTGGCGCATCAGGTGGCCAAAGCCGAAGCCGTCGCTGCATTCGGCAATGCGGAAAACAAGGCGGTCACCTACTGGGCGAGCGTGGTGACCTATCCATCGTCCGGGCTCAAGACGATCGCGGAAATTCGCGGACACTCTTTCGCTTTTTCAGACCCCGCCTCCACTTCCGGCCACCTGTTTCCGGCTTACGGGCTGCGGAAGGCAGGGATCGATCCAGACCACGACATCAACGCGATCTATGCCGGTAGCCACACCGCATCCTTTGAAGCGCTTTATAATCACAAGGTCGACGCCGCCGAACTCAATAGCGAGCAGCTCGAATCCGCAATCCAGCGCGGCCATTACAAGGAGGGCGATCTGGTATTTCTTTGGAAGTCAGATCCGATACCCACCGATCCGGTCGCAATCCGCGGTGATCTGCCCGAGCCGTTCAAGAGAAAGCTGGCTGAAGCGCTGCAACATCTCGACCTGATGAGTCTCGACGCCGCCGAGCGCAAGATCATGGTCGGCGCCGGAATTACGCAGCTCGTGCCGGAGACCGATGGGGCCTATGACGGCATTCGCGACCTCGTCAAAACGCTCAATATTGATTTGCAAAAGCTGGGTTGACGTCGCGCGAGTCGATCCGATGCTGCGCCTTCGCGGGCTGTCGCTGCGTTATCCGAACGGCAAACTGGCGCTGAGCGATTTTGATTTAACGATCGCAGCCGGAGAATTCGTCGTCGTTCTCGGCGGCAATGGCAGCGGCAAGACAACGCTTCTGCGCTGCATTACCCGGACCGTAAAACCTTCGGCGGGAGAGATACGGCTTGGCGAAGTCGATCTGTGCGCGCTTGAAGGTGAGAAACTCCGCCGCGCGCGGCTCGCGCTGGCGATGATTTGGCAGCATCCGAGCCTGGTCCGCCGCCGGAGCGTGTTGACTAATGTGGCAACTGGTGCGCTTGGCCGCAATTTTACTCTGCGCACCGCGCTTGGCGGCTTGCCAGGTGCGGAACTTGACGCGGCGCGCAGCTATCTCGCCGAAGTTGGCCTCGCCAATTTAGCCGAGCAGCGGGCTGGCACGCTCTCTGGTGGTCAGGCGCAGCGCGTCGCGATTGCGCGCGCGCTCGCACAGCGGCCGAAGGTGCTATTGGCTGATGAGCCGGTCGCAAGCCTCGACCCGGAAGCGGCCGAGGACATCATGCGGCTGCTGCAACGATTGGCGCGCGCTGAGCGCATCGCGGTCATCTGCGTCTTGCATCAGGTTGAGCTCGCTTATGCGTATGCCGACAGGGTGATCGGAATCAAAGATGGGCGCATGGTTTTTGATCTACCGCGCGGCCAAATCTCGCGCGAAGCTGTGCATCAGCTCTATCTTCCCGAAGCGGCATGAGTCTCGACGTCGCATCTAATCGCGTGCATGGCGCCGGAGCGCAGGCATGGCGTCGTGCCTTGAATAACGCGGTCCGTTGCGTGCTCGCTCTGCTGGGCGTCGCCATTCTTATCCAGGCGTTCATCGTCGTTCAGGCGCGGCCGCAGGACCTCGTTACCGGAATTCACGGCATGGCCGATCTCATCAGGCGCGCTATGCCGCCGGATTTTTCGCAGCTGCCGTCGACGTTCTGGCCTACCGTGCAAACTGTCGACATCGCCCTGTTCGGCACCTTGGTCGGAATCGTCATTGCGCTGCCGCTCGCGCTACTTGCGGCAGCGAACATAACGCCCTCGCGTTTCGCTTATTACGCCGCCCGCGGAATCATTGGATTCACCCGCGCGGTTCCCGATCTGGTTTGGGCGCTTTTGTTTGTGACCGCGGTGGGCCTTGGACCTTTTCCCGGAGGCTTAGCGCTTGGGGTGCATTCGGTCGGAATGCTTGGCCGATTGTTCGCGGAAACGATGGAGCAAATGGATATGGCGCCGATTCACGCGCTGGAGCTCACTGGGGCCAGGCGCATCCAGGTTTTCAGCCATGGCATCATTCCGAGCATCCTGCCGTCGTTGCTGGGCATTACCCTCTATAGGCTCGATGAGAACATCCGTTCGTCATTGGTGCTCGGTTTCGTCGGCGCGGGCGGAATCGGATTTCAATTACTCACCGCCATGAACCTATTTCAATACCAAGAAGTCTCGTTGCTCCTCATTATCATATTCGTCATCGTGCTGGGCGCAGAGCGTATATCCGCCGGATTGCGAGAGCGCTTGTCGTAATGGAGGCTGCGTCTCCGCCCGCGACGAGCGGAAAATGCCGAACATCGCGTGGATGGCAAGGCCCATTTTATTCTGCCTTCAGTCCCGCCTGTTTGATCACTGGTCCCCACTTTGCCATCTCAGACTGAAAGAACTCTGCGCACTCGCGTGGCGTCGAGCCGATCGGTACATAGGCCATTGCCGCAAGCTTCGCCTTGACGTCGGATTGCGCGAGGCTTGTGACGATGATCTCGTGAAGCTTGGCAATGATGTCCTTAGGTGTGCCAGCGGGTGCCACGAAGGCGGTCCATGTTGTGCCCTCGACCTCAGGAAATCCTGCCTCAGTCATGGTTGGGATTTCCGGTAATGCCGGGGATCGCTCCTGTCCCGTTACCGCTAGCGCCCGCAGCTGGCCGGCTTTGATTAGCGGCACTGCGGGCGCCATGGCGCCGAATGAAATTGGCGTGTGTCCTCCGACCGTCGCTTGCACAGCCGTGCCACCGCCGTCGAACGGCACGTGCACCAGATCGAGCTGTAACGTATGCTGAAACAGAGCGCCAACCAGTTGCGGTGGGGTGCCGGTGCCGGGTGAAGCGTAGCTTTCTTTGCCTGGATTGCCGCGGATCCAGGCGACCAGCTCTTTGGCAGTCGTCGCGGGAACCGATGGATTGACGGCGAGCACCACAGGAGTGGCGGCGGCGAGCGTCACTGCATCGAAGTCCTTTAGCGGATCATAGCCGGGATCTGCGAACAGATACTGATTGTTCGTGATATTGCCGCCAGTCACCAGAAACGTGTAGCCGTCTGGCGAAGACTTTGCGGCCCGGACAGCGCCAACGTTCCCGCCGGCACCCGGTACGTTCTCGACAAAGAAATTCTTGCCGGTTTCTTCGGCCAATTTTTGCGCGACCAGACGAGCGACTAGATCGGTCGGACCGCCGGGCGCGAATCCCACAATGAGCTTTACCGGGCGTGCCGGCCAGGTCTGGGTCCTTTCTGTTTGTCCCAGGGCGCTGAGCGGCCACACGGCAAGAATGATTCCTAGTGAGGCAATAAGCTCTCGTCGCCTCATGCGCATTCTCCAGGGCAGCACTTTCCAAATCGTATGATGATAATTTGCGGCGCGCCACACTTGAATCCGCGATGCCGCCTTGCCATTTCGAGGCCGGCTGATTCCAATTTACCGAGGGTCAAACCGTGGCTACCGCCCAAGCAACTGATAGCTTGCAATCGGAAAGCCGCCCGTTCGAGGCGGATGTTGCCAAGCTTCTGCACCTGATGGTGCACTCGGTCTATTCCGAAAAATCTGTATTCCTGCGCGAACTGATCGCCAATGCCGCCGATGCCTGCGAGAGGTTGCGTTACGAAGCCATCGCCACGCCGGCACTGCTCGGCGACGACACCAAGCCACGCATTACTGTTGCACTCGATGCGGCGGCGCGGCGACTCACGGTCGAGGACAATGGCATCGGTATGGATCGTGACGAGCTGATCGAGGCGCTCGGCACAATCGCGCGCTCCGGCACCAAAGCATTTCTGGATCGCATCGAAGCTGGCCAAAGCGGGGAGGGTCCCGAAGGACAAGCGCTGATCGGCCGCTTCGGCGTCGGTTTCTATTCGGCTTTCATGGTCGCCGAGCGCGTTGAGGTAATTTCCCGGCGCGCCGGCTCGGAGGGCGCGTGGCTGTGGTCGTCTGACGGCAAAGGCGATTTCTCAGTGACGCCGGCCGCCGGAGCGGTGGCGCCGCGCCGCGGCACGCGCGTCGTCCTGCATCTCACTGAGGACGCCAAAAACTACACCGAGCGGACGACTATCGAGCGATTGATCAAGGAGCGGTCGGGCCATGTTCCGGTCCCGATCGCTATCGTCGAAAAGCCCGGCGCCGCTCCGATTGAAATTACCGACGGCGCCGCGCTGTGGGCGAAACCGAAAGCCGAGATCGCCCCCGCCGATTACACCGATTTTTACCGCAGCGTGGCCGTCGCCTTTGACGAGCCGGCACTCACTATCCACTTCCGCGCCGAAGGCCGGCAGGATTATATCGCGCTGTTGTTCGTTCCGAGTTCGCGGCCCTTCGATCTGTTCGATCCCGACCGTGCCGGACGCATCAAGCTCTACGTCAAGCGCGTGTTCATCACTGATGATGCGGAAATTCTACCGCGCTATCTGCGTTTCGTCCGCGGCGTAGTCGACAGCGCCGACCTGCCGCTCAACGTATCGCGTGAGAAGATTCAGGAGAGTCCGCTTCTTGCCTCGATCAAAAAGGGCGCGTCCAGCCGCGTCTTCGCCGAACTGGAGCGGCTTGCGGATAAGGAGCCGCAAAACTACGCCAAGATCTGGGACGTATTCGGCGCCGTGCTCAAGGAGGGCCTCTATGAGGACTTTGAGCGCCGCGACCCATTATTAAAGCTCGCCCGCTTCAAGACCACGGCCTCCGATGAATGGCGCAGCCTTAAAGACTACGTCACGGCGCTGCGCCCCAATCAAACGGCGATCTATTACATCGCCGGCGACGATCTCGCGCGGCTCAAATCATCGCCGCATCTGGAGGGCTTTCGCGCCCGCGGCATTGAGGTCTTGCTGCTGACCGATCCGGTCGACACCTTCTGGGTGGTGCCGAGCGAAGGTTTTGATGGCAAGCCGTTCAAGTCGGTAACCCAAGGCGCGGCTGATCTTGCGCTTGTTCCGCGCCTCGATGCCGCTGCAAATGCGGCGCCCCAAATTGCCGAGCCGGTCAAGGATTTTCTCGCTTTCGTCAAATCGACGCTGGGCGACGCCGTGGCGGAGGTGCGCGCCTCGGATCGTCTTACCGACAGCGCCGTCTGCCTGGTCGCGCCCGATAAGGGGCCCGACCGCGCCCTCGAACGGCTCCTTGCCGGTACCGGCCGGTTGACTGCGGCGTCCAAGCCGGTTCTCGAAGTCAATCCGCAGCACGAGCTCATTGCGGCACTGGCTGCGCTCGGCGATGCCGACCGCGCGTTCAAGGAGGACGCCGCACATTTGCTGTACGAGGAGGCGCGCTTGCTCGACGGCGATCGTCCGGCCGATGCGCGGTCGTTCTCCGATCGGCTTGGCCGCGTGCTCAAACGTGGCTTGCGCTAGCTGGACCGAACTCGTCATTGCGAACTAACGGGTCCGGCCCGAAGTGGCCGGCCCGATGACAAGCTCCGCGAAGCAATCAAGAAACAGCAGGCTTCAATCTGGATTGCTTGGTCGCCCCGTCGTCGGCTCCTCGCAATGGCGAGGCTGATCACTCCGCCGGCGTCGCCGGCACGCGCTGCGCGGCGAGCGCGGTTGGAGCTTCGCCGCCTACGACGTTCTCGGCCGCCGGCTCGAGATCCGCCTTGGCGCCGCGCAGGCGGAAATAGATCTGCGATCCGATTAGGATGGCGCACAGCGCGACGAAGACTGCGCTGATGGGCCGCTCGACGAACACGAGGATGTCGCCGCGCGAGATCAGCATGGCGCGGCGGAAATTCTCTTCGAAGCGCGGCCCGAGGACGAAGCCGAGTAGGATCGGCGCCGGATGGAAGCCGAGCCGCAGTAAGATGTAGCCGAACAGGCCGATGACCGCGACTTCGCCGACCTGGAAGAAATCATTGTTGGCGGCATAGACGCCGATGCAGACGAAGAACATTGCGCTCGGATAAAGGAAGCGATACGGAATCGCGAGCATCTTCACCCAGATGCCGATCAACGGCACGTTGAGCAGCACCAGCATGATGTTGCCGATCCAGAAGCTCGCGACCAGACCCCAGAAAATATCCGGATGTTGTGAGATCAGCTGCGGCCCGGGTACGATGCCCTGGATCATCAAGGCGCCGAGCAGGAGCGCCATCACGGCGTCGCCGGGAATGCCGAGGCTCATCGTCGGGATGAAATCACCCTGCACTGACGAGTGCGTGGAAGCTTCAGGGCAAACCACGCCTTCGATTAGGCCGGTGCCGAATTTTTCAGGATGTCTGGAGATTTTCTTCTCCGTCGCATAGGCGACGAAGGAAGCGATGGTCGGGCCGGTTCCTGGAATGAGAGAGCACAGGCTGCCGACGATCGTGCCGCGCCACATTGGGAAGAAGGCGCGTTTCATGTCGGCCTTGGTGGGGCGCATGTCTTTGATGCCGACATTGGTGTATTTGGTATTGATCGGCGCGACCTGATTGACACTATTCATGAACTCGGCAATGCCGAACAGACCGAGCGCCAGCGCGATCAGCTCGATGCCGTCGTCGAGTTCGGTCATGCCGAAGGTGTAGCGCTCCGAACCGGTTTCGAGATCGGTGCCGACCGAACCCAGGAACAGCCCGAGCACGGTCATGGCGACACCCTTGATCGGCGAGCCGCGCGCCAGCGTCGAGCCGGCGAGCAGACCCAACAACATCAGCGAGCAAACCTCGGCGGGACCGAATTGCAGTGCCGCTTTCACCAGAAGCGGCGACAGGAAGATCATTTCGGTGATCCCCCAGGAGGCGCCGACGAATGAGGCAAATACAGTGAGGCCAAGCGCTACGCCGCCGCGTCCCTGCTTGGTCATTGGGAAGCCGTCGAGACACGTCACTGCGTGCGGCGGATGGCAGGGTAGATTTAAGAGGATCGAGCAGATCGCGCCGCCATATTGCGCGCCGTACATGACGCCGCCCAGCATCAGGATGGCGCCCACGGGCTTCATGCCGAAAGTCAGCGGCAACAAGATCGAGATCGTGGCAAGGGGCCCCATGCCCGGCAGCACGCCGACCATGTTGCCGACCAGCACGCCGACGAAGCACCACAGAATATTGTGCGGCTCGAAGGCAACGCCGAAACCGTACCAGAGGCCGGTAAGCGCTTGTTCGATCAAAACTCGCCCCTCCACGTCAGGATCGGCATCGGTACCTGGAGGAAGTAGGAAAACAGCGACACGCCGAAGACTGTCACCACGCTGGCGAGGATAATCGTGCCTTTCCAGGACGCCGTTTTATCGCCAAGCGCGGCAATGAATACGCAGGCAAAGGTTCCCGGTGCCATGCCAAAATAGCGGCCGAAGATGATGAATGCGGCCGGACTCATGAGTATGCAAAACCAGGCCCACCATTGCGGATGTTCCGGCAACAGGCTCTGGTCGCCGCCATGCTCATCGGGCCCACCAGGCGCCAAGCTGGCTGCGGCAATCGCCACGCCGAGCAGCATTAGGAGAACGCCAAGGGCGGTTGGCAAAAAGCCCGGCCCCATATGCATCAAGGTGCCAGCGCGGTAGGTCGAGCCTTTCAGCGCGATGAAAAGGCCCAGCAAAAGCATCAAGCCGCCTGCGTAGAAATCACGCTTGCCGATCAGCTCACGCAGGCTGGTGGAAAGCCGCAATTTTTCCTCCCGGCCATCTTCGGGAATTGGCCTTGGTTCGCCCCGATCATTCGAAACGAGCAACTACTGTAATTACAGAGATGTTCCCCGGCGACCCGGTGTCGCGGGTTTGCCCTGGCATTCCGTTGCATCCCCCTGCATCCCCTTGCAGCGCAAAGCCAGCCGGAGACGTTCTTTTATCAAGTTCCAGACGATATAGGCCGGCGCGGAAGGGTGCAACTCCCCTCGATAAGGCATTATGTCACTAGTCGTGAGTCGGTGAACGCATTGACGGAATTTGTTTATTGCCTGTCATCCGTATCCTGCGGACCGTTCAATGGTGCGAACAAATCCGCGCCATCGTTTCGCACATTGCCGACGCGCCGATTGACCGCCCAGAACGCCATGGCACCGCCTGGGTAAGGCCGCATCAGGGCTCCGAGGGTGGCGTCCGACGCCGACTTTTCCCCAAGCCAGGTGTCCCAGCTGTCCGGCGCAATGACAACCGGCATGCGATCGTGCAGGGGCGCCAACAGGGCATTGGCCGTTGTGGTGACGATGGCAAAGGATTTGATCGTCTCGCCCGCTGGCGACCGCCAGCAATCCCACAGCCCGGCTAAGGTCATTGGGCCGCGATTGGCGGGTGCCACCGCGAACGGCTGTTTGTCGGTGTCGCGCCACTCGTAATAGCCGTCGGCGAGAACAAGGCAGCGGTGGCGAGCGTGCCAGGCGCCGCGAAATGCGGCTCGGGTGGCAAGGGTTTCGGCGCGGGCATTGAAGGTCGAATAGCCGATCTTGAGGTCCTTCGCCCAGGACGGGATGAGACCCCAGCGCATCAAAGTCAGGATGCGGGTGCCGGTCTTGGAAACGACGACGGGCAGCTTCGAAGTCGGCGCTGCATTCCAGCGCGGGTGATAGTCGCCGATTTCGTCAAAATCGATTTTCAAATCGAGTTTGATTTCGGAAACGTCATCGGGAAGTTTGGCGCGGCCACACATGGTGAGCCTCCTGTGGTGCATTCTCACAGAGTGTGATTGCTTCAGGTTGACTGTCGTTCCAGGTTTTTCGTTGGAGCATGATCTTTGGCCCACTTTTCGGGATCATGCTCTAATGAAAATCGCGGCTGTGCAGCGGCAGCGGGTCGGATTGCGGCCGCGACCCGCCGGAAAATTTCGGCGAGAATAGATCGCCGTCGCGTAGCCACGGCAAATACGCGGAAAGATCGATGAAGCTTGCCGCGACCACATGGATGACGAGACCAGCGCGTTGCAGGCGGCCGCGTACCGCAAGAAAACGCGATGTCATTACCGTGCGGCGGTTTTTTTCAAAGACCTTCGGCCAGACGATGATGTTGGCGATGTCGGCCTCGTCTTCGAGCGTCATGAACACGACGCCCTTTGAGGTGCCCGGACGCTGGCGCACCAGGACCAGGCCGGCGACGGTGACGATCGAATCCGGCGCCAAGGCCTCGTCGCGAAGTTGCGCGTTGTGGATTGCGCCGAGCGCAGCAAGTCGCTCGCGAAAGAAGTGGACCGGGTGTTGTTTCAGCGACAGCCCGGTCGTCACATAATCCTCAACGACGTGCTCGCAAAGCGGCATCGCCGGTAGCGCGACATCCGGTTCGGGGAAAAATTCGTCGCCGAGATGCGGCGTTAAAAGCGGCAGCGCGTCGTCGGTTTTGGCGTCGCCAAGTTTGTTGTCTCCCTTTGGGCGGCGAATACCGATCATATCGAGCCGCCGCGCCGCCCATAATGCAGCGCGGCGGTCTAGCCCGGGCGCGCGGTCAGCAAAAGTGGGTGCCGGTTTTGCGTCCGATCGCGCGCCAGATTCAATATTTGCCGTATGATCTTGTCGGCGAACCGGTATCCACTTCGCCGGATCATGTGGTAGCGAGCGAAATGCGTCCGCCTCCGCCAGCCGCTCGATGGTGAAGCGCGAAATGCCGGCGATCGCGGCAAGCCGTTCGATCGAGGAAAAACCATTGCCGCGCGCCGCGATGAGTTTTCTCAATTCCAGCTCGCTGAGCCCGCCAATGAGGCGAAAGCCGAGCCGCACGGCATGACCGGCGCCGATTTCTCCTCCGCCCGCAGGGGAGGCGGCCGGTTCCAGGGTGCAATCCCAATCGCTGAAATTAATGTCGGCGGGGCGGATCTCCACGCCGTGCTGGCGCGCGTCGCGCACTAGCTGCGCCGGTTGATAAAAGCCCATCGGCTGGCTGTTGAGGATGGCGGCGCAGAATACGTCGGGATAGCGGCATTTGATGAAGGCCGAGGCATAGACCAGAAGCGCAAAACTCGCGGCGTGACTTTCGGGAAAGCCATATTCGCCGAAACCTTCGATCTGGTCG
>Ga0310913_10000006_pt1 | contig 72964 bp, 65 predicted proteins | sample GREbulkMGOX082_FD_203447 | JGI IMG/M metagenome (GOLD analysis project Ga0310913, IMG submission 203447) | Lab enrichment of tropical soil microbial communities from Luquillo Experimental Forest, Puerto Rico - GRE.bulkMG.OX082 | ecosystem: Environmental > Terrestrial > Soil > Tropical forest >...
ATTTTCCGGTTCGGCTGGTTGCGTCCTCAGAGACACGTCGTCATTGCGACCCCCGGCGTGGAGCGCTTGCTGACGAAAGCCAGGGTCCACTTCTCAGCGGCACGAGCGAACCGTAAATGGTCCCGGCGTTCCCCACGGAATTAGTCCGTGGGCTGAAGGCCCACGGGACAGCGGCGCGCGCGGTTTTACTCGGCGGGTCCGTCCACGCCGCCCGCTGGTCTAATCGGCATTACAGCCCGCTTGCTAAACCGGTCTTCCCCCTGCATGCGACGAGGTAACCGTAAAGTCATACCCGTCCGGCCCGGTAAGGTGGAACGAGTCGTGGATCCGGCCCCTGCTGATGTCGGAGGGTCCCAGCCCCTTTGCCGCATAATCTCGGCGAGCGGCTTCGATATCGTCCACCATCAGGTCAAAGGGCGCCGCGGAGCCGGGCTTGGGAGGCCGCTCCGTGTTCCTGACGACGACGTGCGTACCGCCGCGGAGTTCGAGGACCGCGAGGCCGGCGTCGGCGAAAATCGGGCGTAACCCGACGGTTTCGAGCCACCGCGCAGCGGCGGCGACATCGGTTGCCGGAAGGCGGACGTGGCCGACCGCTACCGGGGGTCTCTGATCGATAGTCTGAGACACGATTTCCTCATTTGTTCGAGTGCGATCGAAGGCCGGCTCAAGCCGTCAACACCTCTAAGAGATGGCCATTCGGGTCGCGGAAATAGAAGCCGCGGCCGCCATGGCGGTGATTGATCTGCATGTCCTCAGCCGAGCGCGGGCCGCTGCCATAGGTGATCCGCTCGGCGCGGACGCGGTCGAAGATCCCGTCAAACTCCGCTTCGCTGACCTTGAAGGCATAGTGGTGCCGCTCAAACGCGTCCCAATTGTCGAAATCGATGGTCAGCGTGTCGTTGATGCGGACGGGCGCGAAATGCGAGACTGGGCCCTTGTATTCGAGACCGAAGATGCGCGCGAAGAAGCGGGCGGATACTTCCTTGTCGCGAGCGGGGACGATCGTGTGATCGAGGACGATGGTCATGAGCGCCTCCTGGTGATCGGGTAAAAGATGATCCCGATCGCCGCGATCGGCAACAACCGACACAACCAAGGATGAAAGGGCGCGGTCATGTACAAAGCGTCAGCCAGTGTCACCCTGCCGACATCGATCATCGGTTCGCTGCCGCGGCCGAGCTGGTACACCGCGGGTTTGGGTTCACAAAGCTTTCTCGAGGCGATGATGAACCTGCGCTACCGCGAGCAATACGAGGACGCAGTCTCGGTCTATCTGCGGGCGCAAGAGACCGCTGGTCTCGACATCTGCACCGATGGTGACGCCCATTTCGATGAGCAGATCAGCGGCATGAGCTGGCAGAGCTATCCGCTGACGCACATGTCGGGCTTCTCGACGACCGCCGAGCCGACGCCCTACCAGATGGGCGCCGGCGCGCCGCGCGGGCATATTCTGCACGACTTTCTCGAAGCGCGTGTCTTGCCCAAGATCACCGGGCCGGTCGGCCCAGGCAACCTGGAATACACAGCGATGTGGAAGGTGGCGCAGCGGCTGACCAGGAAACCGGTCAAGTTCGGCACCATCCTGCCCGAATTGCTCGCCGCCTCGGTAGCCGACGAATACTACAAGGACCCGGTGGAGCGCATTTGGGCGCTGAGCGAAGCGCTCAACAGCGAGCTCAACGACCTGGCCGACGCCGGCTGCCCGGTGATCCAGCTGGAGGAGCCGCAGATCCATATGGTGCCGGTCCGCGGCAAGCCGTTCGGCAAGCTCGACACCGGCGATCTCGTCAAAGTCTTCAACAACACTGTCAAGGGTCTGCGCGACAAGACCGAGGTGTGGTGCCACACCTGCTGGGGAAACCCGTCGCAGCAGCGGATCTTCCGCGATGTCCAGAGCTATCAGCCGACATTGGCGGCGCTCAACCAGGTCGATGCCGACGCCATCACCTTTGAGACCTGCTCGTCCGGCACGGGCGACCTCAAGGCGATCGGTGAAATTATCAAGGACAAGAAGATTGTGATCGGCGTCATCGACCACCACACATTGCAGGTCGAGCGGCCCGATCAGGTCGCCGCGTTGATCCGCGAGGCGCTCAAATACATTCCTGCCGAACGGCTGATGATCTCCTCCGACTGCGGCATGGGCCGCGAGGGCATGAGCCGCCGGCACGCCGCCTACAAGATGGTCGCGATGGTCCTCGGCACGAATATCGTCAGGAAGGAGCTCGGCCTTCCCGAAGCCGAATGCCTGGCCGCCGATCCGCGCTTTTCGCTGGCGGCGCGCGCCTTATGAGTCATCCTGGGATGGGCCACCGGCCCCTTGTCACGCAGGCGAAGGGCTGGTCTCCGCACGCCGATCAGGGACGTAGGGCGGGTTAGCCGAAGACGTAACTCACCACCCCTCAAAAGTGACGGCGGATTACGCTGCCCCGCGGATCGAGCCCGGTGGCTAAAGGCTAATCCGCCCTACACTCCGTGTTGCTCCTCCGATATGTCGCGGTTGGTGAAGTCGGGCAAGAGCGCGGTCGCGACGACGCTGACGATCCCATAGAACAGGATATACGCCGCAATCGGCCAACCTGAATTGAACTTCGCGAGCAACGCGGTCGCGATCAGCGGCGCCGGTCCGCCCGCGGTGATCGAGGCGAGCTGGTAACCGATCGAGGTGCCGCTGTAGCGCAGCCGCGGGGTGAAGCATTCGGCGATCAGCGCCCCTTGCGGCCCGTAGACGAAGGCGTGAAACACAAAGGCCAACACCGTCGCCAGCACGATCAGGCTCGGCAGCGCGGTGTTCATCAGCGCGTAATAAGGAAAACCGTAGAGACCGGCCACGGCGGCGGCGATGATAAACGTGCGCTTGCGGCCGTAACGGTCCGAGATGTGGCCGGTAAGCGGGATCAGCAAAAAATCGATGCAGGAAGCAAGCAACAGCGCGCTGAGCAGCAGATCCCGCGAGACATGCAGCACTAGGCTGCCGTAGACGAACACAAAGGAGAAGTAAATATAGGCCGGCCCTTGCTCGACCGAGCGCGCGAGCGCGGTCAGGATGACCGCTTTCGGTTGGCGTTTGATCACTTCGAGAACAGGTACCTGCTCCAGCCGCTTGGCTTCCACCAGGCGAGAAAACACCGGGGTCTCGAGAATGCCGAGCCGGATCCAGAGCCCGACGGCGACCATCACCAGGCTCAACTAAAACGGAACACGCCAGCCCCAGGTAATAAACTCGTCGCCGGAAATTGCGCTGAACGCCAGCACCGCAAGATTCGCCAGGAACAGCCCGGCCGGGCCGCCGAGTTGCGGCAAAGAGGCGATGAAGCCGCGATGCTTGTTGGTTCGCGCCCACTCCATCGCGAGCAACACCGAACCGCCCCATTCGCCGCCGACCCCAATGCCCTGTATCAGGCGCAGCACCACCAGAATAACGGCAGCCCAGAGGCCGATCTGTTCGTAGGTCGGAACCAGCCCCACCGCGAATGTCGAAAGGCCGGTCAGCAGTAAGGTTGCGATCAGCGCCGCCTTGCGGCCGATGCGGTCGCCGTAATGGCCGAAGATCGCCGCGCCGATGGGTCTCGCAACAAAGCCGACGAAATAGATGCCGAACGCCTCGAGGGTGCCCACCAACGGCGCCGATCTCGGGAAGAAGAGCTTCGCGAACACGATGCTCGCGACTTGGCCGTAGAGCAGGAAATCGTACCACTCAATGGTGGTGCCGACTGTGCTCGCGATCGCCGCCCGCCGCAGTTGCGCGCGGTGATAGGCCTCGGGAAGCGGGCCAATTGCGGCATCGACCGTTGACATTGGATTATCCTCCCTCGCGGTTCGTGCTTTTGGAGCGGCTTTTTTATCAAGCTTTTACGCGCTGTCGAGACTGCTTTCGAACCGCGCAAAGGATCGGAGAGCTTTCTTGTCGGCCGTCCGGATGGATTGCGGACCCTTATCGGCAACAATCGAGCTATATTCGCTTTATTGACAAATGGAATCTGTTGTTATATTGTGTATGAAACGCCGCTTGGACGCTGAATCTGTTTCGATGATCCCCGCTATTCCAATTTTCTCATCGGCGGAGTGAAAACAGCGAAGAACAGCGAAAAACAGCGTGCGCTTCGCTGTTATTTCGGCCCCTCGATCGGGTGAAAGTCGAGGATTTCTGCGGCGAACGAGATGATGCTCGCTGTAAATTTTCGGGAAGAACAGCAAAAACAGCGAACGGCGCCGGCTAGCCGCTCATCGGATCGCGGCGGTGATTGCGGCGCCCAAATCCTTCGTGCCGGAGTTGCCGCCGAGATCGGGGGTGCGCGTTCCGCCTTCCGCGAGCACCTCGGCGATGGCCCGTTCGACGGCAGAAGCCGCGCCGCTTTCACCCAGGTGATCGAGCATCATTGCGCCCGACCAGATCTGGCCGATCGGGTTGGCGATGCCGCGGCCGGCGATATCGGGCGCGGAGCCGTGCACCGGCTCGAACATCGACGGGTATTCGCGTTCGGGATTGATGTTGCCCGACGGCGCGATACCGATCGAGCCGACCACCGCGGGACCGAGATCGGACAGGATATCCCCGAACAGGTTCGAGCCGACGACGACGTCGAACCAATCGGGATGGCGCACGAAATGCGCGGTCAGGATGTCGATGTGGTACTGGTCGGTCTTGACGTCGGGATATTCGTGCGAAATCGCGGCGAAGCGCTCGTCCCAGAACGGCATCGTATGGATGATACCGTTCGACTTGGTCGCCGAGGTGACATGCTTCTTGCGGGTGCGGGCGAGCTCGAAGGCATAGCGCATGATCCGGTCGCAGCCGCGCCGGGTGAAGACCGCCTCCTGCATCGCCATCTCATATTCGCTGCCGGCATAGAGCCGGCCGCCGATTTCCGAGTATTCGCCTTCGTTGTTCTCGCGCACGACGTAGAAGTCGATGTCGCCCGGCGACCGGTCGCGCAATGGCGACCGAACGCCGGCGAGCAGGCGCACCGGGCGGAGGTTGACATATTGATGGAAACCGCGCCGCAACGGGATCAGCAGCCCCCACAGCGAGACATGATCCGGTACCTCGGGGTGACCGACAGCGCCGAGGTAAACGGCGTCATAGAGCCTGAGCCGCTCAAGGCCGTCGTCCGGCATCATCAGGCCCATATTGCGATAGCGCTCGCAGCTCCAATCGAACTCGTGCCATTGCAAGTCAAACCCATAGGCCCGCGCAGTGGCCTCCATGGTGGCAATCCCTTCGGGCATGACCTCCCGCCCGATGCCGTCGCCGGGTATGACCGCGATCCGATAGCTCTTTGCCATGCCCAATCCCCAGATCGGAGAATGCGAATTGATCGTAAAATCGTCGGACGGGTTGAGCAACCGCGAAACCGGCCGGGGATTTTACAGACGCAGCGGATGAGCGTGATCAAGCGGGCCGTGGCCGCGCCCGAGCCCGGGTGCGCCGGCGATCGCGCGGTGGACATAGGCGCGGGCGCGGTCGACAGCGTCCTCTAAAGCGTGCCCCTGCGCGAGCCCCGCGGCGATCGCCGAAGCGAGGGTGCAGCCGGTGCCGTGCGTGTGCCTGGTCTCCAGCCGCGGGCTTTCCCAGATCCGAGCATCCTGGGCGGTGACAAGCACATCCGAGACAGTGGGCGCCGCGAGATGTCCGCCCTTTACCAGCACCGCACGGCAACCGAGCGCCAGCAGCCTCTCGCCGGCAGCGCGCATCTCAGCGGGATTGCCGATCGTCGTGCCGCAGAGGATCTCGGCTTCCCGCAGGTTGGGAGTAAGAATGTCGGCGCGCGCAATGAGTAACCGCTTCAATCCGCCGAGCGCGTCGGGATCGATCAGGCGGGCGCCGCCCTTGGCAACCATCACCGGGTCGACGACGAGAGGGATCCCGGCGGCGCGCTCGTCGAGCACCGCGGCGATCGTTTCGATAACGGGCAAATCATGCAGCATCCCGGTCTTGATCGCATCGGCGCCGATATCGTCGAGCACCACTTCGATCTGCCGGCGGATGAAATCCGGCGGTACCGGTAGAACCCCGAATACCCCTTCGGTATTTTGCGCGGTCAGTGCGGTGATGGCCGTCGCCGCATAGGCGCCGAACATCGTTACAGTTTTGATATCGGCCTGGATCCCGGCACCGCCACCGGAATCCGAGCCGGCGATGATCAAGACCCGGCCGTGCATTGCTCAATTACTCTGCGGCTTCGGCCCGAGGCGGTTCGATCCGCGGCGAGCCATGCGGAGCATCCTCGATATCGGCAGCGGCGGCACGGATCGCATTGCAGATCTCGTCCACCGCCGCGGCGATCAACTCCTCATCTTCGCCTTCCGCCATCACTCGGATCACTGGCTCGGTTCCCGATCTGCGGACCACCAGGCGGCCATCCGCGCCGAGCCGGGTTTCCCCACCCTCTATCGCGTGCTTGACCGAGGGCGATTCGAGCGGATTGCCCTTGCCAAACCGAACATTGCGCATCAGCTGCGGCACCGGGACGAACAGCCGGCAGACCTCGCTCGCTCGCTTGCCGGTTTCGACGATCGAGGCCAGCACCTGAAGCGCGGCGATGAGGCCGTCGCCGGTCGTAGCGTAATCCGAAAGGATTATGTGGCCGGATTGCTCACCACCGAGGTTGCAGCCGAGTGCACGCATTTTTTCTACGACATGGCGGTCGCCGACCCAGGTACGGTGAAGCCCGATGCCTTCTCCGACGAGAAAGCGCTCGAGACCGAGATTGGACATGATGGTCGCCACGAGCGACCCACCGGTCAGCCGTCCGGATTTGGCAAGGCCGGTGGCTATCAGTGCCATCAGCTGATCGCCGTCGAGAATGACGCCACGCTCGTCGGCGACAATCAGCCGATCGGCGTCACCGTCGAGTGCGACGCCGATATCAGCGCGGCGCGCCAAGACCTCACGCTGCATCTGCTCGGGCGCCAGCGCGCCGCATTCACGATTGATGTTGAGGCCGTCGGGCGAGACGCCGAGCGAGAACACCTCGGCGCCGAGCTCCCAGAACACGGTTGGAGCGACTTTGTAGGCTGCTCCGTGGGCGCAATCGACGACAATACGCAGCCCGTCCAGGCGCAGCCCGCGCGGGAAGCTCTGTTTGACGAACTCGATATAACGCCCGCCGGCATCTTCGAGCCGCTTGACACGCCCCAACTCAGCCGGACTGGCCCGCCGCCGCGGCCCCTTATCGAGGCAGGCTTCGATCTTTTGCTCCAACTCGTCCGACAGCTTGTATCCGTCGCGGCCAAACAGCTTGATGCCGTTGTCCCCGTAGGGGTTGTGCGAGGCCGAGAGGACAACGCCGAGATCGGCGCGCAGGCTGCGCGTCAGCATCGCGATCGCCGGGGTCGGCAACGGCCCGACCAACACGACGTCCATGCCCATTGTCACAAAGCCGGCGGTCAATGCCGGCTCGAGCATATAACCGGAGAGCCGCGTGTCCTTGCCAATGACGACGAGGTGCTTGTGAGCGCCGTTGTGAAAGCATTCGCCCACCGCGATCGCTACTTTCAGCGCCGTCTCCGGCGTCATCGGCTCGCTGTTGGCAGTCCCGCGGATCCCGTCGGTGCCGAAGAGTTTCCGCGTCATCGCGCCCCCGTAGAGATTTGTTGAAGGCCGCTAAATCGGGGAAAATGCCGTCACAAGTCAAAGGACATTTTCAACACCTCGCCTCATCGGCTGCGGCTTAGTCGATTCCATATCAGAATCGGTAAATTAAAAGTTTAAGAACAGACTTCTAGCGCGCGACCGCTTATTGGCTCACGAGACCTTTGTCAGCCGCCGGGCTGCGGCTCGGGTTCGAGGCCGGTGGGTCGGCCGGAGGGCGGCACCGAACTGCGCCTCCCGCGCGGCTCTTCCGCCGGGCCGCCGGCCGAGGTTTCCCGCACGATCCGCTCGCCCTTGATGATCCGCCGGATCTCGTCGGCGGACAATGTCTCGTATTCGAGCAGACCCTTTGCCAGCAAGTGCAGTTCGTCCATGTGTGCCATTAGGATCTCGCGCGCGGTCTGCTCTCCTTCCTCGACGATGCGGCGGATCTCTTCGTCGATGACCTTGGCGGTCGCGTCGGAGACGTTCTTGCGCTGAGTCACCGAGTGGCCGAGGAATACCTCTTCCTCGTTCTCGGCGTAGCGCAAGGGCCCCAGTTTCTCGCTGAATCCGAATTCGGTAACCATGCGGCGTGCCAAATTTGTCGCGCGGCGGATGTCATCGGCGGCACCGGTCGTGACCTTGTCCGGGCCGAAGATCAGCTCCTCGGCGATCCGGCCGCCAAAGAGGCTCGCCATCATTGCTTTGAGTTCGGTCTTGGACTGGCTGTACTTGTCGCGCTCCGGCAGGAACATCGTAATGCCGAGCGCCCGACCACGCGGGATGATCGTCACCTTGTGCAACGGCTCGTGCCCCTCGGCGTAGAGCATGCACAGCGCATGGCCGCCCTCGTGATAGGCCGTCAGCTTCTTTTCGTCCTCGGTCATGACCATCGAGCGCCGCTCGGCGCCCATCATGACCTTGTCCTTGGCCTGCTCGAACTCGCTCATCGCGACCGAGCGCTTGCCCTTGCGCGCCGCCATCAGCGCCGCTTCATTGACCAGATTGGCGAGATCGGCGCCCGAAAAACCGGGAGTTCCGCGAGCGATGACTTTGGCGTCGACATCGGCGGCGAGCGGCACCTTGCGCATGTGAACCTTGAGGATCTTCTCGCGTCCGACGACGTCCGGGTTGGGTACGACGACCTGGCGATCGAACCGGCCGGGTCGCAGCAGAGCCGGGTCGAGCACATCCGGTCGGTTGGTGGCGGCGATCAGGATGACCCCCTCGTTGGCCTCGAAGCCGTCCATCTCGACGAGCAGCTGATTGAGGGTCTGCTCGCGCTCGTCGTTGCCGCCGCCGAGGCCGGCGCCGCGATGCCGGCCGACCGCGTCGATCTCGTCGATGAAGATGATGCAGGGCGCGTTCTTTTTTCCCTGTTCGAACATGTCTCGCACGCGACTGGCGCCAACGCCGACGAACATCTCGACGAAGTCGGACCCGGAAATCGTGAAGAACGGCACGTTCGCTTCACCGGCGATGGCGCGGGCGAGCAAGGTCTTGCCGGTACCGGGCGAGCCCACCAGCAACACCCCTTTCGGGATCTTGCCGCCGAGTCGCTGAAACTTTTGCGGGTCCTTCAAGTATTCGACAATCTCCTCGAGTTCCTGCTTGGCTTCGTCGATCCCAGCGACATCCTCGAAGGTGATGCGCCCGACCTTCTCGGTCAAAAGCCGTGCCCTGCTCTTGCCAAACCCCATGGCTCGGCCGCCGCCGCCCTGCATCTGCCGCATGAAGAAAATCCACACACCGATCAGCAGGAGCATCGGGAACCACGAGATCAGCACGCCGAACAGTGACGGCACATTTTCGTCGACCGGTGCAGCGGTGATGCGCACGCCCTTTTCGATCAGCCGGTTGACGAGGCTGGGATCGTTGGGCGCGTACGTCGTGAATGCCCGACTGTCGGTGAAATGACCGCTGATGTTGTTGCCCTGGATCGTGACGTCAGCGACCTGGCCGCGGTTGACGTCGTTCACGAAATCCGAGAATGCGAGGGTAGCCTGCGGTCCGCGGCTCGATGAGGTCTGAAACAAATTGAATAGCGCGACGAGAAGCAGCCCGATGACGATCCAGAGGGCGAGGTTCTTGCCGAAATTATTCACGATGAACGCCTTTCATACCGAGCTGGGCATCGCGCGCCCGCTAGAGTACCTTTCCTGGACCAGAGTCGCGACAGTTTTTGCTCGTTCCACAGATAAGACGCGAGCGGCGTTAAACAACGGCAAAGCCGGCCTGCGTCAACGCATTGATCGGTCGAAGGACGATCTGCGGCACGACTCCAACGTTCCCACGCCTGTATCCTAGGTGCGGAACAGCGGCAACGCCTTCCTCGTCCCACACAACCGGAAAAACCGCCAGGAGCAGCCGCGGTGGTGAGCCTGCCCGACGCTGCAGTGCAAGACCCCGCAGCCGGGCGACAGCGGTCGCGCCCAAATATCCGATCGTGAGGGAGCTGCTCGCTTTTGGCGGCACGATGATCTGAAATCGGCGGTCCCAAATCGTGGTTTCTCCTGCGGTGAGCCGCATAGGCTGCGCAGCCTGGCCGAGTTCTCGGAATACCAGCACACGCTCGCGCCACCGGAGGAAACGACAGCCGCCAAGTGTATGACCTCGCGCCCCACTGGACACGAGCACGTCGCGCAATCGCGCGCTTCGCTCGCGACGCGGCGAATAGACGAGGCCGCCGATAGCCATAGCGATGGCAGAAAGCAGCCGCTCCGCCAACTCGTCCGAGGCTGATGACACAACGCTCGGGTCGAGGACGGCAAATCCGGCCGGATGCACGCTGACACAGCGAACGAGGAGCGCATTCACATCATGCGCGCGCGAGGCCCTCGCTTCCCCGAGGGCGCAAATCTCGGCAGCGAGATCCACGGCCTCCCCGCCGCTCGCCATCGCAGCCTCGCCCAGCCGATAGCGCGATCGTTCGAAGGCGGGGTCGAGGTTGCTCGGATCGGCGATGAACGGCTGCTTCTCCGCCTGCAGAAATGCCACAAGCCGGTCCCTGGCGATCCCGAGAAGTGGGCGCAGCACGCGGCAGTCGCTGAGTTCGCGGATCGCGGACATCCCGGTGAGCCCGTCAGCGCCGCTGCGAGCCCGGCGGCGAATCAGGTGGGTCTCGATCTGATCGTCTCGATGATGACCGGCCAGCAGATGAAGACAGCCTTGCTCACGGCACCAGTCGGCGAGAAGTCGATAGCGCGCCACGCGGGCCGCCTCCTGGATTCCGCTCTTCGGTTTTTCGCCAGACCAGACGAGCACTTCGTGGCGAATCCCTCGTGCCGACAGCCAGGTGCCGAGCCGACGGATTTCGGCGCTGCTCTCGGGTCGGAGCCGATGATCCACCGTGAGCGCGCAGATCTCGCCCCCCCGGTCGCGCGCCCATTTATCGGCGAGAATAGCGAGAGCGAGGCTGTCGGGACCACCGGAGACGGCAATCGCGAGAAACGGAGCCGATTCGAAACGCGCGAGTGCGTCGAGAGAGGCCCCGAATTCGCCGAGGCTCAGAGGTTCTGCTGGCGAAGCCTGGCTCAGCAACCGAGCCGCTTCTTCTCCCCGGTCGCCCGCTCCTTGATTGCACTTCCCGGGTGCGGGAAGTCGCGATCGAGTTGCGCGAATGCAATACAGGCATTCTGCTTCTGGTTTGTGCGGGCGAGCGACATCGCGAGCTTCAACAGGTCATCGGGCGCTTTTGCGCCCTTCGGATAATTCTTGTAGCCCTCGGCGAACGCACTGGCCGCTTCGCTATACATGCCACGTGCGTAATAGCTCTCGCCGAGCCAATATTGGGCGCTGCCGGCGAGTGGATCTTTTGGATATCGCGCCATGAATGTCTTCAACGCCTGTTCGGCGGCGGGATAATCGGCCTGCTGCAACAGACCGAACGCGACGTTGTATTGCTCGGAAGCCGAGCCTCTAGGAAAAGAGCCTTCGGATGGGGGGCGGAGGACGCCGCCGCTCGCGGCATTGGCCAGCTCCGTCCTTGGCTGGGTTGGCGCGGGGGGAGTGAGCGTGCCTGCAGATGTGGGCACATTCGGTGGCGGCGGTACCGGAGTTCCGGGCGGCATTAACTCAGCCGTCGGCTGGTATCGTGACGTGCTGGCACTGGGTGCCGAGCCTCTCATCGCCATCGGCCCGGTAGCGCTCGTGTCGGAGATACCGGAGGAAGCGTGAGAGTTCGGTCCTGCATTCCTCGGCTGTCCTTGGCTGTATCGGACGTCGATGTCGCTATTGACCTGCTCCAGCCGGTGCCGCAGTTGGTCGACGTGGTTGACCATCTCCTCGACGCGCCCGGTCATTTCGCGCATCTGCGTCTCGAGCCGATCCATTCGCAGTTCGGTGTCGACCGCTCCATTCGGACCAGCACCGACGACTTGCGCCGAGCCGCCGCGATAGACCTGACGTTGCAGCATGCTCAGGTCCCTCTCGAGGCGATCCAGCCGATCTTGCATGGCGCGATCCTGCGAATGTGCCCCGGGCCCCGTGATCATCAGAGCGATCGCGGCTAACAGGAAAACTGGATGGGCACGCGGCAGGATCCGACGCCTTATCATGAGGGGCCTCTCGACATTGCGCGAGAACCGGGGCTGACTCAACGCACACGCCGTCTCCGCGCCGCCCAAGACCATCGGCACCGCGGATCGAGCAAACCGCTCCAATTAGGATCTCCGTTTAGGGCAAAAAAAGGGCGTCCAATACTAGCGTTTGAGTTTGATCACCGGCTCGCCCGCCCGGTCGGGAAATCTCTGACGGGTATGACTCAGTTGACGACTGTAACGGCGCGGCGGTTCTGCGCATAGGCTTCTTCGGTCGACCCGAGCACTGCCGGACGCTCCTTGCCGTAGCTGATAGTCGAGATCCGGGAAGCGGGGATACCATTAGCGACGAGCACGTTCTTTGCTGCCTGAGCGCGGCGCTCGCCGAGCGCCAGATTGTACTCGCGCGTGCCTCGCTCGTCGCAATGGCCCTCAATTGTCACCGTGACATTTGGATAACGCCGCAGCCAATCGGCTTGCCGCGCCAGTATCTCTTTCGCTTCGGGGGTGATGTCGGAGCGGTCGAACGCGAAAAATATACGGTCACCGGCACTCGCTTCTAAGTCCTGCTGCGAACCCGGAACAATGTTCCTCGAGCCAACCCCGGGTCCGCCTGCTCCGCCTGGACCCCCTGGTCCCGCCGGCGCAGGTTCCGGCGTACTGCTGCATGCAGCCAGAAATAGCAAGGCTCCCAGGATGCCGATGATTCTCGTGTACATTTAGTTCCCCCTTGTGATCGATCTGCGAATTTCACGGCGCCGGAGAGCGGCCGATCTCTGGTTCATCTCGCGGCGACGCCTTCCCCCAGAGTGCGCCGGACACCAGAGGTCGACCTTGTGCCGGCAATTCAACGCAATAACGGAGACCAGGCCGGATCGGAAGCATCTTGCGGGGTTACCACCTCGCGCTGATTTGAGCCGGTCAGGTCGATCGAGAAAAGACGGGTAGAGCCGCCATAACCACGCGAATCGGTGGGCGACTGACGGAAATACATGAGCACGCGGCCGTTCGGTGCCCAGGTCGGTCCTTCGACCAGGAAATCTCGCGTCAACAGGCGTTCGCCCGCACCGTCTGGCCGCATCACGCCGATAAAGAACGATCCGCCCTCGATTTTCGTAAAGGCGATCTGGTCGCCGCGCGGTGACCACACCGGGGTCCCGTACTTACCCGATCCAAAGCTGATCCGCTTAACCTCGCTGCCGTCGGCATTCATCACGTAAAGCTGCTGCGAACCGCCGCGATCGGAGTTGAACGCGATCTTGCTGCCGTCCGGCGAGAAGCACGGCGAAGTATCGATCGCTTGGCTGTTGGTCAGCCGCGTGGTGCGGCGGGTCCGCAGGTCGAGCACATAGAGATTAGTGGTGCCGTTCTCGGCGCGACTGAGGATGACCCGATTGCCGTCGGGCGAAAAACGTGGGGCAAATGTCATCCCCGGAAAATCGCCAACGACCTCCTGCTGCCCGGTGTCGATGTTCGACAGATAGACGCGCGGCGTGCCGCTGCTGTAGGACAGGTAAGTGATCTCCTGAGCCGTCGGCGAAAAGCGAGGGGTCAGCACCAGCGCGCGGCCGTCCGTGAGAAAGCGGTTGTTGGCCCCGTCCTGGTCCATGATGGCGAGGCGCTTTATGCGTTTCTCCGCCGGACCGGATTCGGCGACGTAGACGATGCGGGTGTCGAAGTAGCCCTCTTCGCCGGTAATTCGCTTGTAGACCTCGTCGGCGATGATGTGGGCGATGCGCCGCCAGTTCTGTTGCGTCGTCGTGTACCCGAACCCGGCCAGCTGTTGCTCGGCAAACACATCCCACAGCCGAAACTCGACCCTCAGTCTGCCATCGCCTTGGGGTTTCACCGAGCCCGTCACCAACGCTTGCGCATTGATTTGGCGCCAATCAGGGAAACTGGGCTGGGTGTCCCCCGACGAGATGTTTTGGATGAAGCTGCGCGGGTCGAGCGGCCGAAACAGGCCCGAGCGCTCGAGGTCCGCCGAAACAACCCCTGCGATGTCGCGTCCCGCTTGGCTTTCGTTGGCGCCCCCCCCGGGGAACGCGGGAATTGCGATCGGCATCGGTGCGACTTTGCCGCTGGTGATGTCGATCCGCAGTTCGGCGCGCACCGCCGCGGGCGAATGCAGCATCGACGTCGCTGCGACAATCACACCGACCAGTATTCGGCAGCTTCCTTTCATAAGATGTCCTTTGGGCTGAAGTCGACGACCAGATCTTTCCAGATCGCGTATTTTTCGGGAGGCAGATGCAGCGGCCGGCAGAGCGGATTGAAAAATGCCCGCCTCGCGCTCTCGGCAGCCGCGCGGTAGAAGGGATCGCTCATACGGCCCTGATCGACGATCGTCGCCTGGCTGACTGTGCCGTCCGGACCGACCACCACCCTGATCTCGACGACGAGATCCTTCGCGTCGCGCGCACCTGCCGGCACATTCCAGCAGCGCGCGATTTGGTGCCGGACCATGTCGAGTTCGCTGACTGTCAGCTGCGAGCCCAGTGGCGCTTTGGGCTGCGAGGATGGCCTCGCCGAGGACGGCCGTGGCATCTGCGGCGGAGCGTCCGGCGACGGCACACTGTGCTGCGGCGCCAAGTTCTTCAGCAACGCTTCGAATTGCGAGGGGTCGTACTTCTTCTCGTCCGGTTTTTTTTCTTCCGGTTTCACCTCGTTCTTGGCCATTTGCCGCGGCGGCTCGGGCTTCTCTTTGGGCCTTGGCGCTTCGGCCGTTTCGATGGCCTTCGGCGGTTCGGGTTTGGGCTCCGGCGGCTTTAGCGGAAGCGGCGGCGCCGGTTTGACCTCGGGCGGCGATTGCAGCTCCGGTACCGGGGCAACCGCCGCCGAGCTCGGCGGGACCGGCGCAGGCCTTGGCAGCTCGGGCTTTGGCGGCGGCTTTGCCACGGACGCCTCCGGCTCCGGCATCTCGGGCTTGGCTTCGGGTTGCGGCGGCCTCGGGTTGGGGTGAGTCGCCCGGGTCTCCGGCGCGATCGTGACCAGCTGTACCGCGATCGGCATCTCCTCCGGTGGCAGTGGCGCGAATAGTCGAGGAAGGCCGATGATCAAAATGCCGACGATGACGATGTGCAGCACCGCCGATAATGCGATACCCCAGGAGGAGACGCCGTCCGGCAGCTCGTCGGGCATTTCGACGGGTTCGGCCAATCCGAGTTCTGCAACCGCCACACTCATCGGCGCAAAAACAGCGACTCCAGTCAGCGCTTGAGTGCTCTTGCCGCGGAAGCAGCCTTGCCGGCGGCTCCCTTCGGCGCCTCGGCGACCAGCGACACTTTGCTGAAACCCGCGGCGCTGACGAGACTCATCACTTCGACGACGCGGCCGTAATTGATCGCTTTGTCGCCACGGACGTAAAGCGGCGCATCGGAGTTGTTGGCCGTAATTGCCTCCAGGCGAGGAATCAGAGATTCGGTCGGGACTTCGGTGTCCTGGATGAAAATGCGGCCTTCACCGTTGATCGTGATGACGAGCGGCTCCTTCGGTTCGGTGATCGGCGGCGCTTGGGTCTGCGGCAGATCAACCGGCACACCAACCGTCAGTAAGGGCGCCGCCACCATGAAGACGACGAGCAAGACCAGCATGACGTCTACGAGGGGCGTCACGTTTATTTCCGACATCGGGCGATACCGCCCGGCCAGACGGTGTCTATTGCTGCTGGCGCTCCCCATCGCCATCGTCAGGGCCGCTCATCGAGCTGGCGCGACAAGATCGCGCCGAATTCGGTAGCGAACGCCTCGAGCCTGCCGGCATAGCGCCCGAAATCGGTCGCCAGCTTGTTGTAGGCAATGACGGCAGGTATCGCGGCAACAAGGCCGAGCGCCGTCGCGAACAACGATTCGGCGATGCCGGGAGCCACCACGGCGAGGCTGGTGTTCTTCGAGGCGGCAATGGACTGGAAGCTGTCCATGATGCCCCAGACGGTGCCGAACAGGCCGACGAACGGCGCCGTCGAGCCGACGGTGGCGAGAAAGGCCATGAAGCGTTCGACTCGCTCCATTTCGCGGCCGACCGTCACGCTCATCACCCGCTCGATGCGCTGCTGCAGACTGGCCCGCACGCCCGGCGTGCCGAGCAAGTTTTTCGCGGCACTGCGTCGCCATTCGCGCATCGCCGACGAAAAGACCGCGGTCATTGGATCGGGAGGGCGCTGGCCGACACGCTCGTAGAGATCGTCAAGCGAGCCGCCCGACCAGAAGCTCTCCTCAAAGCTCGATGCGGCGTGACGCAAACGGCGAATCCGCATCACCTTGTCGAAGATGATCGCCCACGACCAGAGTGAGGCAAGCAACAGGATCAGCATCACCAGTTTGACGATGGCGTCGGACTGCAGAAACAACCCTACAATCGAGAGGTCATGAGTAATCGCACCGGTCAGCGGAGTGGGGTCGATGGCATTAGGTTGCATTGTTGTCGGCCCTTTATGGCGTCTTTTGGACGATTGTTGATGCCCCCACCCTAACCCTCCCCCGCTTGCGGAGGAGGGAATGGTGGGGGTGAGTGCGCAAAAAAATCGAGCTGCGGCGGCTGGCTCGCGGGCATCGGCACGCCGATATGTTCGAAGCCCCCGCGGGTGAGCATGCGGCCGCGCGGCGTGCGTTGCACGAAACCTTCCTGGATCAGGTACGGCTCGATGACCTCTTCGATGACGTCGCGCTCCTCGCCGAGCGCCGCCGCGACCGTCTCGAGCCCGACCGGACCGCCCGCATAATTTTCGCCGATGCAGCGCAAATAGCGCCGGTCCATCGCGTCGAGGCCGCGCTCATCGACGCCGAGCCGCAGCAACGCCGCATCTGCCGCTGCGATGCTGACGCTGGTCAGTTGCTCGACCGCCGCAAAGTCGCGGATCCGCCGCAACAGACGCATCGCGATCCGCGGGGTGCCGCGTGCACGGCGCGCGATTTCGGCCGCGCCGTCGGGCCGAAGGTCAACGGCGAGGACACGGGCACCGCGAGCGATAATCGTCGCGAGTTCGCCCGGCTCGTAGAACACCAGGCGAAGGGGTATGCCGAAACGCTCGCGCAGCGGCCGCGTGATCAGGCCCGACCGCGTCGTCGCGGCGACCAGCGTAAAGGGCGCGAGGTCGATGCGGATGGAGCGGGCCGCCGGTCCCTCGCCGATAATCAGGTCGAGCTGGAAATCCTCCATCGCCGGATAGAGGATCTCCTCGACCGATGGCGCCAAGCGATGGATTTCGTCGATAAAGAGGACATCGCGCGGCTGCAGATTGGTGAGCAGCGCGGCGAGATCGCCGCTGCGCTGGATGACCGGGCCAGAGGTGGCACGGAACCCGACACCCATCTCGCGCGCAACGATGTGCGCGAGTGTCGTCTTGCCGAGGCCCGGAGGTCCGGAGAAGAGGACATGATCGAGCGCCTCGCGCCGGGTCTTCGCGGCATCGATAAACACGCGGAGATTGTCCCGCAGCTGACGTTGTCCGACGAATTCATCCAATGTCAGCGGCCGCAGCGGGGTCTCGGCATCGTCCTGCTCGGCGGCAACCGGATCGACGATACGCGGGGGCGTCCCGGTCATCGCGCAAGTTCCTGCAACCCTGCGCGGATCAGGGCACCGGGCTCGGCCTCGCTGCCGAGCAGCCGCGCCGCCGCAGCAACGGCGCCAAAGGCCTCGGTTCGGCCATAGCCGAGATTGACCAGCGCCGAAACGGCATCCGCAGTGGCGCGCGAATCCGTCTCGGTCACCGGGACGATCGCCGCCGTAGAAATCGCCGCAGAGGTGGCCGAGGCGATCTTGTCATGCAGCTCGTTGACGATGCGCGCGGCGAGCTTGGCGCCGACCCCCTCGGCCCGCGTCAGCGCCACCTTGTCCTGAGCGGCGATGGCAAGGGTGAGCTGTTCCGGCGCCAGAGCCGAAAGAATAGCGAGCGCCAGCCGCGCGCCGACGCCCTGCACCGTCATCAACCGCCCGAACCAGTCGCGCTCTGCCGCGTCGGCAAACCCATAGAGGTGGATGTGGTCCTCGCGCACATGCGTCTCGATCAAGAGCTGTGCCGTGGAGCCCGTCGGCGGCAGCCGGCCGATCGTACGAGCCGAGCAAAATGCCAAGTAGCCGACACCCCCCACATCGATGACCACTTCCTCCGCGCCGACCTGATCGATGATGCCGGCGAGCTTGGCAATCATGCTGGCGCGTTCCACATCCGCCGCGTCGCGGCAAAATGCGCGTGGCAAATCGCTACCGCGAGCGCGTCTGCAGCGTCCGGCTCGGTGATCGCGCAGCCCGGAAGGATCTGCCGCACCATCATCTGCACCTGCGCCTTCTCCGCGTGCCCGGCGCCGACGACGGCCTTCTTCACCAGATTGGCCGAATATTCGGCGACGGGAAGGCCCTGCTCAGCCGGCGCGAGCAGCACGACGCCGCGCGCGACACCGAGCTTCAAGGCCGAGGCCGGGTTGCGGTTCACAAAGGTTTCTTCGACCGCCGCCTCGTCCGGGCGGAAGCGCTCGACAACGGCCGTGATCTGGCGGAACAACGCGACAAGCCGTATAGCCAGCGGCTGAGCGGTCGCGGCATGCGCTACGCCATCGGCGACGTGGGTCAGGTGATTGCCGGCCACATCGATGATCCCCCAACCGGTATGCCGCAGCCCGGGATCGAGCCCCAAAACACGCATCTCGGGTTCCGCGTGTGGTGTGGCCGGTGTCAGGCGCCGAGCCGCGCCATTACGTCCTCGGCCACTTCGAAATTAGCATAGACGTTCTGGACGTCGTCGCTGTCTTCGAGCGCCTCTAACAGCTTGAACAGCATCGCCGCGGTTTCCTCGTCGATCGGCGAAGTGGTCTTCGGGCGCCAGACGAGGCGTGCCGAGCTGGCGGGACCGAATCGGTGTTCGAGCGCGTCGCGCACGGCGTTCAAATCTTCCGGCGCGCAGGTGAGGACGTGTTGCTCGGCATCACTCTCGAGATCGTCGGCTCCCGCGTCGATCCCGGCTTCGAACATTTCATCTGCGGTGGCCGTATCCGCAGGATACGAGACCTCGCCCATGCGATCGAACAAAAAGCTGACGCTGTTGGTTTCCCCCAATGCTCCCCCTGCTTTGGTAAAAGCGGCGCGCACCTCGCTCGCCGTTCGGTTTCGATTGTCGGTCAGAGCCTCGATAATGACCGCGACCCCACCGGGTCCATACCCCTCGTACCGGACTTCCTCATAGGCATCGTCGGCGCCCCCGCCGGCACCGCGCTTGATCGCGCGCTCGACGGTGTCCTTCGGCATGTTGGCCTGACGGGCGGCGAGCACCGCGGCGCGCAGCCTCGGATTGGCCGCCGGGTCTGGCAGACCGGTGCGCGCGGAGGTGGTGAGTTCCCGGATGATCTTGGTGAAGATCTTGGCGCGCTTTTTATCCTGCGCACCCTTCCGGTACATGATGTTCTTGAATTGCGAATGGCCAGCCATCGCTCTTTTGCCCGCTGCCAGTTGGCGTCAGGGCCCGCTACCTAGTCAGCGTCGGCTAGCAATCCAATATGGCAGCATTGCGGCACCCGGGCCTCCGCAAACGACAATTCCAGATCCTTGAAATCCGACGAGATTTTGCGTCATTCCCGCGAAAGCGGGAATCAAGGCGCTCGGGCATAAACAGGCACCCTGGACCCCCGCTTCCGCGGGGGTGACGAGCAGAGCATTTGCAAATACGTGAAGATCAGGCGCTGCGCAGTCAATGCCGCGGCAAGTATTGGGCGAGGCGGCCGCCGATCCGCACGGGTTCGATTGCTCGCGCGAGGCCGTTATCATCATCGGTTTCGAGAAAAATGCCGCATAACGTGGCCTCGCCCTCTGCCACTTGCGGACGCTCACCGGGCATCTTCGTGACAAAGCGCAGTACTGCCGGTCCTTTTTGCATTCCGATGACCGAATCGTAATCGCCGCACATGCCGGCGTCGGTCTGGTAGGCGGTGCCGCCGGGCAGGATCTGGTTGTCTGCGGTCGGCACGTGGCAATGCGAGCCGAGAACGCCCGAGACACGCCCATCGGCGAAATGGGCGAGCGCCATCTTCTCGCTCGACGCCTCGGCGTGAAAATCGACGATTATCGCCGCCGCATCGATCCCTAGCCGGAATTTCTGGAGAAGCTCTTCGAGCCGCGCAAACGGGTCGTCGAGCGCCTCCATGAAGAGCCGGCCCATCAGATTGATGACGAGGATGTTTTCGCTACCGACGGGGTGTAAGCGCCATCCGGCGCCCGGCGTTGTTCCTTTCGGGAAGTTTGCCGGGCGCAGCACGCAGGGATCGCGGTCGAGATAGGGGATGATTTCGCGCTGGTCCCACACATGATTGCCGGTGGTCAGAACATCGACCCCGCTATCGTAAAGCTCACCGCAAAGGCGTTCGGTCAGACCACGCCCGGCCGCCGCGTTTTCAGCATTGACGACGACGAGATCGAGCGCGAGCTGCTCGCGCAGCGCCGGCACGTGTCTTTTGACCGCCTCCCGTCCCGGGCGGCCCACAACGTCTCCGCAAAAGAGGATGTTCACGAGTCAGACCGAGCGGTTCCGGAGGGAGGAGCAAAGCTGCGGGGTGAAGCCGGATCGGCCGTCGGCGTGCAACTCCTCCGTGGCCCGCCGTAGCAGGTGGGTGACCATATATCGAAGCCACGACTTCGACAGGGACGGCCCCCAAGAGGTAGGAATCGGCCCCGGGGCAACATGCGGCCTAACGCACCGCCCAGCCTCACCCCGCAACCGAAAGCTAGGATGCAATCAGGCGGGCTGCAATAGCCTCGTCCGGCTTTGACGCGCCATGGACCGCCTCAGGTTCGGGGCTTGCCCGGTTTCGCTTCTGCTCGCGCGCCTCAGGTGCGGGGCCTGCCCGGTTTCGCTCCTGCTCGCGCGCCTCAGGTGCGGGGCCTGCCCGGTTTCGCTCCTGCTCGCGCGCCTCGTTCGCGTCGGCCAGTTCGTCGGCGATGGCGAGCGCGGCGAGCAGCAGCAGCTTCGCCTCGCCAACCTGACCGACGCTGGCGGCAAATTGACCGACCTTGGTGTCGACATATTGCGCAAGGCGCCGGGTGCGGGCCTCTTGCCCGTCGTCGCAGGTGATCGTGAAGTTGCGGCCGTTGACCAGCACGCTGACCTGGCCCATCAGCGAACCCTTTCGAACTTACGTAGGCAGCGGATATTCTCCGGCCTCGGCTGGTCCGGGAAAGCCCCCGGCCACAATGTCCAGGCGACCTCTCCGACATAGAGGTCGCCGCGCGAATCCGCGCACATGCCGTGCGGGCCGATGAACCCGGTCGGACCGAGGCTCGCGTGCGGATCACCGAACCGGCTCAAGAGCTTGCCCTGGTAGTCGACGATGCTGACCCGCGGCCCGAGGTTGGGGCTTTTGAGGTTGACAGCCATCGATGGCCCGAGCTCACCGATGTAGCAGACCGGACGGCGAGTATAGTCCATGTAGAGCCCGCACGGCCGGTGCAGGTTGTTCCACTGCGTCTCGTATTTCCCATTCCCATCGAACACCTGGACCCGATGGTTCTCGCGGTCGGCGACATAGACCCAGCCCTCGGCATCGGTGCAGATGTTGTGCACGATGTTGAACTCGCCGGGGCCGGTGCCGGGCTCGCCCCATGACATCAAGAGCTTGCCGTCGGGCGAATATTTGTGCACCCGCGCGTTGCCGTAGCCGTCTGAAACATAGATCTCGCCCTTCGGCGACAGCGCGGTGTGGGTGCAGCGGTGGAACGGATCGCCGCTCATGTACTCCGCCGGTTTGCCGGGCACTCCAATCTCCAGCAGCAATTTGCCGTCGACCGAGCACTTGCGCACGAAGTGGCCGCCGTCATCGGTCAAATAGAGCGAATCGTCGGGCCCCATATGGACGCCATGCGCCCGCGGGTATTGGCCTTCGCCCCAGGAGCGCAGGAAATTGCCGTCGCGGTCGAACATGATGATCGGGTGCTCGCCGCGCGTGAATGTATAGACGTTGTCTTTGCTGTCGATCCCGACCGCGGCGACCTCCTTGAACGACCAGCCGTCCGGGAGCTTCGCCCAGTTCTCGATGATGCGATACTTAAAGTCGCCGGTGCCGACGATCTCTGCCATTTGCGTTCTCCTCAGCGCACACGCTCGTATTTCTGCAGCGAACGAATGTAAGCCGGCCGCGGCGTGTCGGGGTAGAATTGCGGCCACTGCGTCCACGAGACCTCACCGACATAGAGATCGCCGCGCGAATCGACGGTGAGCCCGTGGGGCCCGAGGAACGCGGTCGGCGCCGTGCCGGCATGCAAGTCGCCAAAGCGGCTCAGCAGCTTACCCTGGTTGTCGACAATGCTGACCCGCGGACCGAGATTTGGACTGTTGCGGTTGACCGGCTGCACCGGGCCAAGCTCGCCGATATAGCAGACCGGGTGGCGGGTATAGTCCATATAGAGGCCGCAAGGCCGGTGCAGGTTGTTCCACTGCGTCTCGTATTTGCCGTTGCCGTCGAACACCTGGACCCGATGGTTCTCGCGGTCGGCGACATAGACCCAGCCATCGGCATCGGTGCAGATGTTGTGCACGATATTGAACTCGCCGGGGTTGGTGCCGGGGCCGCCCCATGACATCAGCAATTTGCCGTCCGGCGAGTATTTGTGGACGCGGGCGTTGCCGTAGCCGTCGGAAACATAGATCTCGCCTTTGGGCGACAGCGCCGTGTGGGTACAGCGATGGAACGGCTCGCCGCTCATATAGGGGGTGGGTTTGCCGGGCACGCCGAGTTCGAGCAGCACCTTGCCGTCGAGCGAGCATTTGCGGACGAAATGCCCGCCGTCATCCGTCAGATAGATCGAATCGTCCGGCCCCATATGGACGCCGTGCGCCCGCGGATACTGGCCCTCGCCCCACGAGCGCAGGAAATTGCCGCCGCGATCGAACAACATGACCGGGTGCTCGCCGCGATTGAAGACATAGACGTTGTCGCGGTCGTCGACTCCGACGGCGCCGACTTCCTTGAACGACCAGCCGTCCGGCAGCTTCGCCCAATCCTCGACGATGCGATATTTGAAGTCGCCGGTGCCAACGATGATCGCCATGCCGGGCCCTCCTTGATGCGCTGAGGCCCAGCGTATCGAAGCCCCCTGCCCGAAACAATCCTCCTCCGCCCTGCCCGTGCGTCCGATTACGCCGCCCGGCGGCGCCTCAGCTGGCGCAGCGACAGCACGTGCAGAAGGATCGAGCTCGGCACCGCAAAGGCCGGGATCAGGACGGCCGGATAGAGCCCTACCCCTGTGTTGGGGATGCTCGGCACGATCACTTGCAGCGGACCGGGAGCGGTCGCCAGCCCGATCCCGATGGCGATCGTAAAATCAAGCAAGCCAAAGATATTCCAGGCGATTGCTGGGCGCACTCCATCTCCGTTCCGCGACACCAGCAAATAGGCGACCGGTAAGGCGAGCAGCCCGGTGGTCACATCGCCGATACCCGCCGGCAAGGCGAAAATTCCCGGTATGACGCCGCGCGCCCAGCCGACCAGAAAGATGCCTCCCAATACCCGATAGACCTGCAGACCGACCAGCCAGCTCGCCGGCATCGCGTCGAGCACCTCGCCGATCCGCTTCGACCGCAACAGGATCGGCGCGCCGACGATAACCGGCAGGAAGATTGCCAACGGCACCAGCGGCGGGGTGTTGTTGCCGGGACGGAACACTCCGTTGACCGCGACGCTCCAAATCACCGCGAGCCACAGCGTATACGGCACGACGACCGCCAGCCATAAGCCGAGGCGCTGGCGCTGGGTGAGCCCGGTGCGTTCGAGCGCCAGCCATAGCCCGAGGACGATCGCGATATGGATCGCCAAGCGGGTCGCCGTGCTCGGTACGCCGCTCGCCTGCAGCGCTGGCAGCCAGTAATTGAGGCCAATCCAGAACGCCGTCAGCGGCGCCAACCATAGCAGCACCCGCCAGGGGTTTCTGTGGGCAGGAGAGGCGATAGCGATGTCAGTTGCAACGGTCATGGGCACGACCCTTTCAAGTTAACTCCTTCTATAATACTAACTGTATAATTAGGAGTCACTATGCCCGCGATCACATCTAGGTTACCGTGATCCCGATGGCCGATTTGCCTGCCAATTCCGCGCCTTACGACATGCGTTGCCCGATTGCGCGCACGCTCGACATCATCGGCGAACGGTGGACGATCCTGATCCTGCGCGATCTCGTCGTCGACGGGCCGCGCAAGTTTCAGGATTTCGAGCGCTCATTGGCGGCGATCAGCCCCAACACCTTGTCGGCGCGATTGAAGCGGCTGGAGGAAGCCGGGATCGTCGAGCGGCGCTTCTACGACCAGCACCCGCCGCGCGCCGAATATTTGCTGACCAAAAAGGGCGAGGAGCTCCGCCCGGTGCTGCGGGCACTATACGACTGGGGCCAGCGCCACACCCACTACCGCGGCCCCGACAAGTAATCCGGCGTCCACGTGCTTGAGACGCGATGCTGTTTACCGCTCCTCGACCGTACCGTCACTCCCAGCACCCCTCGGAAATCCCCGGAAAGTGTCATCTCTAATTGGCAGAGGGGTGACATTTTGATCGGGCGCCTACAACTGAGAGACGCTTAAGATCGCTTATGGAAAATCAACCCCGCCAGTCGACAGGCGTAATAGAAGCGTCAAGCCCTACCGTTTGAACCGAAAGCTCCAGCTCTCTTCGAGCACTTGGTCCTCGTCGGGTTCGTCCTCGTCCGGCAAGTTGTCTATGGTCAGCATAGTGAGGCGGTAGCCGTCCCGCTGTTCAAAAAATTGCTCGTAAAGTACTCTGCCAGTGATCCGGCGCGACGCCCGAAACCAGATCGCCGGAGAGGTTTCCGTCCATTCGGATAAATGACCTACTTCGCTCCGCGCGCGCGCCGAGACTGATCCCGGCGGCAGTGGATTGCCTCTAACGACATCAAGAAACGGACAGCTTTTGGATTTTACGAAATACCTGACGGCACCCCGATGCGAGAAGATGACTGCGCAGACGTGGTCGCAAAGCTCAGTGTATCGGCGGGCAGCCATTTCCTTGCTGACCCGGTATTTTGTGGCCAGCGCCAGGACGTGTCCCGTCTCTGGCGCGCCAAAACGTCGGACATCACGGGTGAATAACGCTGTTGGGGTCAAGAGCGCGGCGGCGAAGCGGTTAGCCTCCGCCTCTTTACTTTTTCGGGTATCCCGGCTCCTGAGTACACCCATGTCCGCAATAGCACATTGGGCACTTGCATCGTGCCAAGGGATCAGGAAATGGCCGATTTCGTGGGCTACCGTGAAGCACCGGCGTTCGAGCCGGCTGGCTTCGTTATAGGCGATCGAACCAGTGCTCTTCGCATCGTCGGTGACGAGCACACCCTCGAATGCGCTGGTCGTTTGTGGGATCAGATCGATGATGCCTACCGCATGTGCGACGCGATTAACGGCGACCGGAATTTCGATATCGGGGTAATGGGCAATAATACATGCGGCGAGCTCCTCGGGCGAACCGAGGTCGGCCAACTTCATCCTTAGCTCGTTATCCATCAGATTTTTGGCCTGAGATGCGCTCGGCCATTTGCCAGAGTAGTTTCTTGTCGGCTTCGGTGAGGCCGGCGAACTCGCGACCGAAAATCAGTGCGTCGACGTCGGCACGCTCTTCCAGCAAGTAGGAGATCGGCACGTTAAAATGCTGAGCAAGCCGCTTTAGGAGGTCGAGCGAGGGGTTGGCCGTTCTATTAGACTCCAGCTCCCAAATGTGCGGTTTCGAGGCCCCGACGGCATCGGCCACTTGCTGCAGCGAATCGCCGTTCCTTATTCGCAGTTTCTTGATCCGAGCGCCGATGCTCATTTTGTTCCTTTCATTGTTCGTTAGATAAATCCATACGTCCGCCTTGACAAGCATCGATCCGGTTCCTTATGGTGAGGATATATCTACCCAGCCGTCTGCCACAAGCGGCGTCTGGGCGGCGGGACGAACCAGTAGGACGGATCAAAAGATGATGCACAAAGATGAATACATCAAAGATTCCGTAGATATCGCAGTGCTCGCGATAGCATCGATGCTGGAAATATTGTTATTTCTAGCGTCCTGGACCAAACTACTCTACACCACGCTTCCGGATTCGGCGCAATCCTTTATTGATTCACATATCCTGTACAACGTGCCAGTTTTATATTGGATGTGGTCGTGTCTGCCTAATGTTCATGATGATCCGACACTTCCTTTCGCGGTATTCATTAGCCCACTAGCAATATTTGCGTACGTCGTCCTCGCTTCCGGAATTTGGCTTAAGTACCAATTGAGGAATCTATGGGTAGCAATGGCAAAGGCGAAGGAACAAGAGCGAGTGGAAAGATTTACGGGAAGGTCCAGCTCTCAATCAATCGGGTTCGGCTCTATATTCAATACGGGTAGTGGAAATGTTAGTCTAGCGCAGACGATGGGCAGCCGACCACGCAGTACACCAGGGCGGCAGAACTTTGTGGAAAGCCCGGTTGGGAAGATTGGCATGATGGTTCCTGGCCAGCTTTTGGTATTGCTTATTACAAGGATAATATTCGGATAGGTAGATCGGCTGCCGGGGTGAAAGTCTAGGAAGTGTACGATGCCCGCAGAAAAGCCGTAATCGGGTGATAGATAGATAGTCGGACAGGGGTGGTGGGTGGCCACGACGATAGACGAGGGATGACAACCTTAACGGGAATTTGCTGCAGATTCGCTGCAGATAGCACAAACGGCAATTTTTTATACAATTTTTGATTGCGGACGTGGCCATCGGGCGGCTTGTCCTCGTAGCCCGGGTGAACCATTTTGGCCGGGATGAGCAACGACACCAGCGCCCCCGCCAAGGTATCTCCCCTCTCCTCCCCGCGGGACCCGAAACTGCGCCGCATGGCCAATGCGATCCGGGCGTTGGCGATGGATGCGGTCGAGCAGGCGAAATCGGGCCATCCAGGCATGCCGATGGGCATGGCCGATGCCGCCACGGTCCTCTTCACGCAATTCCTGCGCTTCGATCCCAAAGCGCCGGACTGGCCCGATCGCGACCGTTTCGTGCTGTCGGCCGGGCACGGGTCGATGCTGCTCTACGCGCTGCTGTACCTGACCGGCTATGCCGATATGACGCTCGACGAGCTGAAGCGCTTCCGGCAACTCGGCAGCCGAACTGCCGGACACCCCGAGCGCGGCCATGCCGCCGGCATCGAGACAACCACCGGACCGCTCGGCCAGGGGCTCGGCAACTCGGTCGGGATGGCCCTCGCCGAGCGCCACCTAGCGGCCGAGTTCGGCGGCGAGATCGTCGATCACCACACCTTTGTCCTTGCCAGCGACGGTGACCTGATGGAGGGCGTCTCGCACGAGGCGGCGTCGCTGGCCGGCCATCTCGGGCTCAACAAGCTCATCGTGCTCTACGACGATAATTCGATTTCGATAGACGGCCCGACCGAGCTGGCGTTTTCCGACGATCCGCTGCTACGCTTTCGCGGCTATGGCTGGGCCGCCGAACGGATCGACGGGCACGACCACGAGGCGGTCGCCGACGCGATCCGCCGCGCGCAGCAGAGCGACCGCCCGAGCCTCATCGCCTGCCGCACGACGATCGCTTTCGGCGCGCCGACCAAGGCTGGCACCGCCGCCGCGCACGGCGCTCCGCTCGGCGCGGCCGAGATCGCCGGCGCGCGCGACCGACTCGCCTGGCACGAGCCGCCCTTCTTCATTCCAGAGGACATCCGAGCGGAGTGGCGGCAGGCCGGGGCTCGCGGCGAGCCGCTGCGCCGCGCCTGGGAGGGCCGCCTGCAATCGCTTGTCCCGGAGCGCCGCGGCGAGTTCCTGCGCCGCCAGCGCGGCGACTTGCCGACTGGTCTCGACCAGGCAATCGCCAAAGTTTGCGCCGAATTCCGGGAGAAGAATGCGAAGATCGCGACACGGCAAGCCTCAGGAATTGTGCTCGACAGCTTGACGCATGTCGTCCCCGAGCTCGTCGGCGGCTCCGCCGATCTGACGCCCTCGAACAACACGAAGGCCAAGGACCAGAAGGACGTACGCCCCGGCGACTATTCCGGCCATTACATCCGCTACGGGGTGCGCGAGCACGGCATGGCGGCGGCGATGAACGGCATTGCCCTGCATGGCGGCCTGGTTCCTTACGGCGGGACGTTCCTGACCTTTTCCGATTACGCGCGGCCGTCGATCCGGCTCGCGGCGTTCATGGGGGTCCGCGTCGTCTATGTGATGACCCACGATTCGATCGGCCTCGGCGAGGATGGTCCGACCCATCAACCGGTCGAGCATCTCGCGGCATTGCGGGCAATGCCCGGGCTCAATGTCTACCGTCCGGCCGACCCGGTCGAGACCGCCGAGTGCTGGGCGCTCGCCTTGCAACGGCGCGACGGCCCCTCCTTGCTCGCACTGACCCGCCAGTCGCTGCCGCTGCTGCGGCCTGAGAGCGGCAGGGAAAACCGCTCGGCGCTCGGCGCCTATGTATTGGCCGAGGCCGAAGGCATGCGCCAGGTCACGTTGCTCGCGACCGGCTCCGAGGTTTCGGTGGCTATCGCGGCGCGGGAGATGCTGGCCAAAGAGGGAATCCGCGCAGCTGTTGTGTCGATGCCCTGTTGGGAGCTGTTCGACAAGTTATCCAAAGACGACCAGGAGGCGGTGCTGGGCTCGGCGCCACGCGTTGCCGTCGAGGCCGCCGTTGAATTCGGCTGGGAGCGCTGGCTCGGACCGCGCGGTGCGTTTATCGGCATGACGGGGTTCGGCGCCTCGGCGCCCGGAGAGGCGCTGTTCCCGCATTTCGGCATCACCCCCGAAAAGGTTGCGGAGGCGGCCCGGGCGCTTCTATAGATCGGCGAGAGAGCTTCGGGAGGATCTAAAGATGGCGGTACGGGTAGGCATCAACGGCTTTGGCCGCATCGGCCGGCTGGTCTTGCGGGCGGCCTGCGAGCACAAGCACACCGAGATCGAGGTTGTCGGCGTCAACGATTTGGGGCCGGTCGAGACCAACGCACACCTGCTCAGATACGACAGCGTACACGGCCGCTTCCCGGGCGAGGTCACGAGCGGCGAAAACTGGATGGATATCGGTCGGGGCAAGATCCGCGTCACCGCCGAGCGCGATCCGGCGAAGCTCCCCTGGCGCGAACTCGGCGTCGACGTGGCGCTCGAATGCACCGGGATCTTTACCAAGCGCGATGCGGCGGCGAAGCACCTCGAAGCCGGCGCCAAGCGCGTCATCATTTCAGCCCCGGCCGATGGGGCGGATGTTACGGTGGTCATGGGCGTCAACCAGGAGGCGCTGAAACCCGAGCACCAGGTCATTTCGAACGGTTCGTGCACGACCAACTGCCTCGCACCGGTCGCCTATGTGCTGCACGAGGGCATCGGCATAGAGCGCGGCTTTATGACGACGATCCACGCCTACACCGGCGATCAGAGCCTGCAGGACACGTTGCACAACGATCTGCGGCGCGCCCGCGCCGCGGCGCAGTCGATGATCCCGACCTCGACCGGCGCGGCGCGTGCGATCGGCCTCGTCTTGCCGGCTCTCAAGGGCAAGCTCGACGGCACTGCCATCCGCGTTCCGACCGCCAATGTGTCGCTCATCGACCTCACATTAGATGCGGCGCGCGAAACCTCGGGCGATGAGATCAACTCGCTGATGGAAGAGGCAGCGAAGTCGAACCGGCTGCGCGGTATTCTCGGCATCAACAAGGCGCCGACGGTCTCGGTCGATTTCAACCACGACCCGCACAGCTCGACCTTCGACGTCACACAGACTCAGGTGCTCGACAAGCGTTTTGTGCGCGTGCTGGCGTGGTACGACAATGAATGGGGGTTCTCCAACCGCATGGTCGAGGTCGCGGCCTATTTCGGCGGGCTCAACTGAATCCGGCCTGCAACGCCAGCCGGTCATCATCGTCCATTCGCTGGCTCACGCGACTGCTGCGCTGACGGCAGCGGCCCGCGCCAGTCGGCCGGTCGTGCTAGCGAGCGCGCCGGACGCGGGCGGTTATGTCGGGCCGGGGTGGTTTTCAGCGCTCGTCACAGCGGCAGGGGAGGCAATTCCTGAGGCTCGGTTCTCAGCGTTCCTCGACTGCGGCGACAATGTCGGGGCGGCGCTGGCGGCGATCCGCGCCGAGGTCCAGGGCGTCATCTTCATCGGGCGCGCCGATGTCGCCCGCCGCCTCGGCGATATCGCGCAGCAGCACCGCGTGCGCTTTGAGACGAGCCGTCCGGACGGTGCCCTCGACCTTCGCGACGATTTCTTTGCCTCGCCAGAGAGCCTGGAGCGCCGCTGTGCCGAGTTTTTCCGCTAAGCGCTCGAACGTTGCTGCGAAGATCCCCGGTCGGCCGCGGCGATGGCTCGGACGCCGCTGCCGGCCATTAGCATCTCCGTCGTGAAGGCGGCGATCGCGCTGATCGTCGCGACAATCGCGATCCCGAAAGTAGTAAACAAAACTGATGCGACGGTGGCATTGCGCAAAGCCCCGACGAAAAGCGTAAAAACCGACGCGCAAGTGGAGGCCGCCGCAATCGCGCCGAGCACGACTGCAATATCGAGCACGATCGACCGCCGACGCAGATGCGAGAGCTGCTGCGCGAGTTCCACGCTCGCGTCGGACTCTCCCTCCGCAATCGCCTTCGTGATCTGCTCAACGCGGTCCGCCACACGCCCGAGCCGCGTCGCAAATACATTAAGTAGCGTCGCGATGCCCGACAGCAGGAAAATCGGCGTCAGCGCCACCTGAATGATGTGGGCGATGAAGTCGAGCGGCGCCTCGGGATTGATTAGGCCGGGCATCTCACTCCCGCTCGAGCGGGACACGATTGGCGAGTTCTGCGTAGAAATGAAATGAGTCTTTGAGCCGCCGGTCGAGCGTCGCAAAATCGACGTGGACGAGGCCGAACCTTCTGCTGTAGCCGTACGCCCATTCAAAATTATCGAGCAGCGACCACACGAAATAGCCGCGCACCGGCACGCCGGCGGCGATGGCGTCAAGCACCGCACCCAAATAACTGCGCAGATAGGCGATCCGCTGCTCGTCGCGAATCCGCCCGTCTGCGTCCGTGCGGTCGGCAAAGGCAGCGCCGTTCTCGAGAATATAGATCGGCAGATCGCCGCTGTAGCGTTCCTTCGCGTCGATCATCACTTGGCGGAATGCTTCGGGAGCGATTTCCCAGCCCATTTCGGTGACCGGCGTCCCCGGTTCCGGCGGCAGCGCGGTGGCTTCGAACGGGTGATCCGGGTCATAGCGCACCCGTGATCGCGTGTAGTGGTTGAATGCGAAATAATCGTGCTTCTTTTTTATAATGTCGAGGTCGCCCGGTTGCACGAGATCCACCATTTCGGCGGCGAGCGGCTCGGGATAGGCGCCGTGGATCTGCGGATCGGGAGAGGAGCGGTTCCAGAGCGCGTCGAGTACGAGGGCGGCGTGCTCGTCCTGCTCGCGTTCGCTCGCCGGCTCGCGCGGGTGGAAATTGTAGATATTGCCGATAAGGAGATCCGACCGCTCCGAGCGCATCGCGTCAACGCCGAGCCCGTGCGCAAGGTTCATCACATGGATCGCCCGGAGCGCGCTCTGCCGGCCACGAATGCCCGGGGCGTGTACACCCTCGCCGTAACCCAACACGGCCGCGGCGTTGGGTTCGTTGAACGTCGCCCAATGCCTGACCCGGTCGCCTAGGCGGCGCACCGTCACGCCAGCATAATCGGCGAACCAAGCAGCGACGTCCCGGTTCTGCCAGCCGCCGCGATATTCCAGGCTTTGCGGCAGATCCCAATGGTAGAGGCAGATCCAGGGCTCGATACCGGCTTCCATTACGGCGTCGACCAGCCGGTCGTAGAATTCAATCCCCCTGGGATTGGCGTTGCCTCGGCCTTCGGGGAGAATGCGCGGCCATGCGGTCGACAAGCGATAAGCGCCGATCCCGAGTTCGCGCATCAGCGTAATATCCTCGGGCCAGCGATGGTAATGGTTACAGGCGACGTCGCCGGTTTCCTCGCCGTGGATATTGCCCGGCAGGTGACAGAACGTGTCCCAGATCGACGGCTCGCGCCCGTCCTCTTTAACCGCGCCCTCGATCTGATAAGCCGATGTCGAGGCACCCCAGAGGAACCCGTCGGGAAACGTATCCGCCATGCTGACCTCTCTTGGATGTCCCAGGTCAGGCGTAAAGTTCCGGCGGCAACAGCGGTGCCGTCCGGCTGCGTGCGTGCAGATAAGCCTGCCAGAAGAGACAGGTGGCGACCGATCGCCACGGCCGCCACGCTTCGCCGCGTTGCCGCAGTTCGAGCTCGCTCGGTCGTGATTCCAGACCCAGCTGCTCGGCGATCCCCACCTGCAGACCGAGATCCGCAGCCGGCCAGACGTCCGGGCGCCCCAGAGCGAAGAGCAGATAGATTTCGGAGCTCCACCGTCCGATACCTCTGATCGCCAACAATTCCGCCAATGCAGTCTCGTCGTCGGCCGCGGCGAGCCGGGCGAAGTCGAATTTGCCGCTTGCGACCGAGGTGGCGAAATCGCGCGCATAGCCCGTCTTCTGGCGGCTGAAGCCGCACGACCGGAGTGTGGCATCATCCAGACCAAGGAAGGTCTCGGGCCTGAGCGGCTGGCATAAACCGACCAATCTGCGGTGCATCGCCGCTGCCGCGTCGATCGAGACCTGCTGCTCGAGAATGATGTGCAGCAAGGTACCAAACCCGTTACGACGCCGGCGAAACCGCGGCGGACCCGCCATCCGCAGAATCCGAGCAAAGACCGGCTCGGCGGCGAGAGCGGCAATCCCGTCGATGAGGCCGAGCGGCGCGTACAGCACATCTGCCTCGCAATGGCTCATCCAGTCCCCCCCTTTGCGCCGGCGCATCTTATGGCATAGTCACGCGCAAGCCTCTAGCGACGGCAGGGGGGAGACGTGCGCATTGGCCGCCGGATCGTGACGGCTGTTGTTGTAATCGTGTCAGGGCTGGCGATTTCGGGGATTGTGCTGCGGACCTATATGGGCCGGGAAGCCGAAGATCGCCTTGCGCGAGGCGAGGCGGTCAGCATCGCCACGTTGCGCTCGCCCCTGCCGCGTCCGAGTTTTCTGGCCTGTCCACCCGCTTACTGCTCGGCTGCCGAGGCGGTTCCCAGCCCCATATTCGGCGTGCCGCAGGACCGGCTGCACGCATTCTGGACAGAGCTGATTTCCTCCGAAAAGCGCATGGTACCGGTTGCGGCCGATCCCGACAGTCGGCGGTTCGTGTACATCCAACATTCGCCGGCTTTCCGCTTCCCCGACATCATTACGGTCGAGTTCGTTCGCGTCGGACCTGACCACTCGAGCATGGCCATTTACAGCCGGTCCCGATACGGCGAACTGGATTTCGGGAAAAACCGCAAGCGCGTCGAGAGATGGCTCGTCTTGCTGGAGCGGGTGGCGCGGCCGCCGACATCGCGCATGGGTCGCGTTCAATAAGATAGATTCTGTCGCGTTCAATTAAGATAGATTCTGCTGCATCCTCGACCGGCCAACCCTTGAGCCAGCTCATTGCCAGGGGCTGCGCGGGCGCGTGAAGCGGTGGCCGGCCTGCGGCACCGAGCCTCGGCGAGAGGCTCCATAACCCGCAAATGGCTGTGGGCGCGCGACGGCGAAAGCTTGACTGCGCGGCGGCTGCAGCATCGGCACGCCGCTCGGCCGCAATACGGTGACCAGAACCAAGCCGGCCACAAAACCGCCGATATGTGCCCAGAACGCCACCCCTGGTCTGCCGGGGGCGGCCATCAGGCCGCTTACGAGCTGCATTGCAAACCATAGACCGAGCATCATCCAGGCCGGAACGTTGACGATGCGGAAGAAGATTACGATCCAAACAAAGCAGCGCACATTGGCGCCCGGGTGGAGCAGAAGATAGGCACCGAGGACACCGGCGATCGCGCCGCTCGCACCCACCATCGGGATGTGTGAGGCGGGGCTCGAGAAGGCCTGAGAGAGCGCGGCCACAATCCCGCAAGCCAGATATAGGACCAGAAAGCGCCCGCGTCCGAGCACATCTTCGACGTTGTTCCCGAAGATCCAAAGATACAGCATGTTGCCGAGCAGGTGGAACCAGCCGCCGTGCAAGAACATGCTCGTCAGGATCTTCGCCCAAGGCGCCAGGCCCTGATAGGTCCTCGGTGGGTGCCAGAGGCCGAAAAGCTCCGCCGGTATCATCCCGTAAGCGAACAGGACCACGCGCTCATTATGCCCGAGCTGCCATAAGAACGCGCCAACGCATAGCCCGATGACGGAGTAGGTGACAACCGGCGCGCGGACAGTCGGATTGTCGTCAGAGAGGGGAACGGCAAAGATCATGCCGAGGGCTCGCGGCGCTCTCGGGCCGTTCGACGCGTCTCAGATCACGAGCCGATGAGACCGAGCTGCGGGCTCGATGGTTCGGCAAAACGCCGTCTCGGAATGCGGCCGGCAAGCCTGGCTAAACGCCCGGCTTCGACCGCCGCCCGCATCGCCGCCGCCATCCGGCGCGGATCGTGCGATCGCGCGATCGCAGTGTTGACTAGAACCGCTTCGCAGCCGAGCTCCATGGCGAGCGCGGCATCCGAAGCTGTACCGATCCCGGCGTCCAGCACAACCGGAACCGGGCTGCGCGAGCAAATCAACTCGATAGCCGCCGGATTGGCGATCCCCATTCCCGAACCGATCCACGAGCCCAGTGGCATAACCGCAACACAACCGACATCGGCGAGCTTTTGGCAGGTCACAGGATCTTCGTTGCAATAAGGCAGCACGGTAAAACCGCTCCGCACCAGTTCGTCCGCCGCACGCACGAGCTGCTCGACATCGGGGTAAAGCGTCTCGCGATCACCGATCAGCTCAAGCTTTACCCACGACGTGTCGAGCGCCTCCCGCGCGAGCTCGGCGGTCAGGACGGCGTCGCGCACGGTGGCGCAGCCAGCGGTGTTGGGCAGCAAGCGGTAGCGGCCTTCGAGCAGATCGACGAGACTCTCAGCATAGCCTTCAAGGCTGATCCGCCGGATTGAGACGGTCACCAATTCCGGCCCGGCGGTCTTGAGACAGTCGAGCAGCACTTGTTGGTTCGGATAGCCCGCCGTGCCGACGAAAAGCCGGGAAGAAAGTGCTGTACCGGCGATAAAAAGGGGATCATCCATCGAGTATTGTCCTGCCAGGATGGGTCAACCGCCAGAAAAGGGCCGCACGATTTCGATATTGTCGCCGGGCGCGAGCAGATTAGAGCTCCATTCCGAGCGGCGCACCACCGATCCGTTAACTGCGACGGCAAGGAACCGGGCTGTGGGCTCTACTCCGCGAGCCACAAGAAGCTCACTGATCGTTGTCACAGCCACGTCTTCTTCCTGCCCATTTACCTTGATCCGGGTCATCGCGCACCCGCGGCAATGGTACAGTCGGTGCCGATCGTCGATTGCGTTTGACCTTTGCGGAAGCGCTCTGGGGTGAACGGAGCAACCGCGTCGGACAACCGGCCTGTCAACACGTAGCCACTGACAGCGTGTGCCGTCAGTGGTGTCAGCAGGATGCCGTTGCGGTGATGTCCGGTTGCGACGACGAGCCTGTCGACCCCACTCGGACCGAGCATCGGCGCATCGTCGCGCGAACCCGGACGGAAGCCCACCCACATCTCCGCGAGGGGCAGTTCTTCGATCGCCGGCATCGCGCGCCAAGCGCTTTCGATCAGCGCGAACAAGCCCCCCGCCGTCAGTGCATCGTCGAACCCGCGCTCCTCGACCGTGGCGCCGACAATTAGCCGGCCATCCTGACGCGGCACGAGATATCCGCGCGGTAGCCAAACGACGTGCCGCAACAGTGGGGCGGCTGGATCCATCTGCAGGGCAAGCATCTGGCCCTTTATCGGGCGAACGGGCGGAAGATCGGTCGGCGAAATCCCGCCGATCTCGCGCGACCAGGCCCCGGCGGCGAGCACGACGACATCGGCGGGATCGCGGCCGTGATCGGTCACAACGGCACAGGCACGGCCGCCGCTGACCTCCACTTCCCGAACCGGGTCATGCTCGCGCAGCACTGCGCCAACGCCTCGCGCCGCCTGCGCAAGAGCGCAAGCGAGCCGACGGTTGTCGACCTGATGATCGCGCGGGCTGAGCACTGCCCCGGGAATACCGGGTCGGAGATGCGGCTCGCGACGGCGCGCCTCCGCGCCCGACAGCCACTCGATCTCCAGCCCCAGGCTCTTTTGAAAATCGTAGGTGAAGCGCAGCTGCTCGGCGTCGTCCCGGGTCAGCGCGACGACTATTGTCCCTTCGTCGCGATAGCCGAGCGAAGTCCCGGTTGCCGTCTCGAGTTCGCTGGCGAAGGCGGGCCACATCCGCTGGCTCTCGAGCGTCAGCGCCAGCAGCTTCTCCTCGCCGGGTTCAGTCTCGACGGCGGCGGCGAGCATTCCCGCGGCCGCCCAACTGGCCCCGTGCCCTGCCTCGGCGCGATCATAGACGGTCACTCTGCAGCCAGCTTGGGCGAGGCGCCAAGCAATACCCAATCCCATGACCCCCGCGCCGATGATCACAGTTTTGGGGCGAAGCGACGAAACGACGGGCGACGCAGTAATTGCGGACTCCCTTAACCGGGCACGCCCGGCCAGGTTCAGTGGGTCTGATCTCAGCCGATCGTCCTCGCTCGAGCCCTCGCGCGGACCACCCGGCACCCCAGCCTCACCGCAATGTCGGCCCAAGGCGTTGCGGATGCAAGCACTTTGTTCCGCGCAGCCGGCGTGCGGGAGCGTGACCCAGCGGTACATAGCCGGCGGGTCAGCGAGCCCGGCCCGGTCGTATAGCGCGAGCTTACCCTCCTGAATCTCAGGCAAGTCCATGCGCTTGCGGCGAGTGTAGCGTTCTCGCCACGTGAACCCTTCAAAGGCCGGCCGCATCGGCGAGATCGCGCCGCTGCAGGGGGAACGGACAGGTCGACCCGCCGCCGACCTGCCCCGTTGGCGAAGTCGGTCGAAGGTTCCGGGTTACTCGGCACGCCCGCGGGCGACTTCGACGGCGTAATCGAGTAATTCCCGTCCCAGTTTCCCAAAGCCGGCGCAATGTATGTTCCCGGCGGGATGCCGCCTGTAGCGATCGAAGAGTTGCACGAAGACGATTGCCGAGCGCAGCAGAGACAACACCCGATAGTAGGTAAAGTCGTCGACGGCACGGCCGGTGAGCCGATGATAGGCCTCGAGCACCTGCCGACGGCTCCAGAAGCCGGCTTGCGCGGTTGGCATTTGCCGCATGCTGTGCATGCAAGCCGGGTCTTCGGGTTCGGCCCAATAGCTGAGGAGCACGGCAAGGTCCCACAGCGGGTCGCCGCGCGTCCCCATATCCCAGTCGATCACCGCGACCGGGGCAAGGGTGGTCGGGTCGAGGATCATATTGTCTAGCTTGAAATCGGAATGCACGAGAGTCGGCGGCGCATCCGCCGGCACCCGGCAGCGCAGCCATCCTGTAGTCTCGGTGAGGGCGTCGGAACCTATCAGCTCGCCTAAGGCCGCGCCGCGTCGCAACCAGCCATCGAGGGTTCGGCCAAGAAAGCCCGAGCGTTGCCAGGCCGATCTGCGCCGCGTCGACGGCGTGGAGCGCAGCGAGGCTTTCGACCATCTGGCGGCTCAGCGTGGCCCCGATATCCGGACCGCCGGTCAAGCTCGGCGGCACCGCGTCGCGGATCGCGATACCCGCCCGGTACTCGATGATCTGAAAGGGCGCGCCGAGCACACCCGGCTCGGCACAGAAGAATAACGCCCGCGGGGCCAACGGGTAGGCCCGCCACAGCGACGACAAGATGCGGTGTTCGCGGCCCATATCATTGGCGCCGAGCGGTAGCGGCCCGCTCGGCGGCCGTCGCAAGACGGCCGGCTTGCCGTCGATCTCGATCAGATAATTGAGATTCCCAAAGCTGCCGGCGAACTGGCGCCCCGGGGTCGCACCCAGCTCTGCTCCCGAGCGTGCGAGCCAACGCGCGAGCGCCGCCCAATCTTGCGGCACGCTCTGCCCCGGCGATTTGAACTCGGCCCTGGGCAGTACTGTAGGGGTCATCTCGGTCATCACGATCGATCCGGGGCCATAGTACCGTACGGCTACTCGGAACGCCCGACCGCCGATGGGATGTGGCCGAAACCGAAGATGACGGTATGATCTGCCCGCGGTTTGTGCAGGAGTATCCGATGAACAAAGTCCATCCCGACGCCCACGCCGCGCTTGCCGGTCTGCTTCATGACGACATGACGATCATGTCGGGCGGCTTCGGATTGTGCGGCATACCGGAGCTGTTGATCGCCGCGATCCGCGATTCCGGCGTCACCGGCCTGACCGTCATTTCCAATAATGCCGGGATCGATGGCGCCGGCCTCGGTCTGCTGCTCGAGAGCCGGCAGATCCGCAAGATGATCTCGTCCTATGTCGGTGAAAACAAGCTCTTCGAGGAACTCTACCTTAAAGGCGAGCTCGAGCTCGAATTCAATCCGCAGGGCACCCTGGCGGAGCGCATCCGCGCCGGCGGTGCAGGGATTCCGGCCTTTTTCACCAAAACGGGGGTCGGCACGCTGGTGGCGGAAGGAAAGGAAACCCGCGAATTCGATGGGGAGACCTATGTAATGGAACGCGGCCTCGTCGCCGAGCTTGCGATCATTCACGCCTGGAAGGCCGACCGGGAGGGCAACCTCGTCTATCGCAAGACGGCGCGCAACTTCAACCCGGTGATGGCGACCGCAGCGCGGGTCACGGTCGCGGAAGTCGAACAGCTTGCCGAGCCGGGCGCGTTCGACCCCGACTGTACGCATACGCCCGGCATCTTCGTACAACGCATCATTCACGCCGAGTCGTTTGAGAAACGCATCGAGCAACGCACGGTGCGCATGCGCGGCAATTGATGGAGCTGGCAAAATGGCCTGGTTACGCGACGACATGGCGCGCCGCGCTGCGGCAGAGCTGCAGGACGGCTTCTACGTCAATCTCGGCATCGGCATCCCGACCCTCGTCTCAAACTTCATCCCGCCAGGGATTACGGTTCAACTGCAAAGCGAGAACGGGATGCTCGGCATGGGGCCGTTTCCGTTCGAGGGCGAGGAGGATCCCGACCTGATCAATGCCGGCAAGCAGACGATCACCGAGCTGCCGACGACCAGTTACTTCGACAGTGCGCAATCTTTCGGAATGATCCGCGGCGGGCACATCGACCTCTCGATCCTCGGCGCCATGCAGGTGGCCGAGAACGGCGACCTCGCCAACTGGATGATCCCGGGCCGCATGGTCAAGGGTATGGGCGGGGCTATGGATCTCGTCGCCGGTGTCAAGCGGGTCATCGTAGTGATGGAGCACACCGCGCGGAACCAGCCGAAATTGCTGCATCGCTGTACGCTGCCGCTGACCGGCAAAGGGGTCGTCGACATGGTGATCACAGATCTCGGCGTCTTCGCGATCGACGGGCATGGCATGAGCCTGATCGAGCTGGCGCCAGGTGCCTCCCTCGACGAGATCCAGGAAAAAACGGAGGCGTCCTTTACCGTCCGTGCCGGGCTCAGCTAAATCCCGCTACGTGCAGTGTGACGAGGACAAAAATCGGCTCTATCGACCCCAAATGGCCGACAACGACCCGCGCAAGTCGCAACGATGGCGTTCGGCGTCGCATCGACCCCGCCCTCGCGCTTGTGCTAATTTAATCTGCTGTAGTCTGGCTGCCGCCACCGCTCAGAGCGCATCGTGCCTGCATCATCGCGCGACCTTCGCCTCGACTTCTTTCGCGGGCTGGCTCTAATCTTTATTTTTATCGACCACATTCCAGAGAATGTGCTCGGCTATTTTACCATCCAGGCCGTCCAACTGTTCGATGCGGCGGAAGTGTTTATCTTCATTTCTGGTTATACCGCCGCGCTTGTTTATGGCGGCATACTCGCCTCGCAGGGGCCGTTGTACGCGACAGCGCGGATCTTCGGCCGCGCCTGGCAACTTTATGTCGCCCATGTATTCTTGTTTGTTCTATTTGTTGCGGAAGTATCGTACACCGTCGCGACGTTCAACAATCCCATGTACAACGACGAGATGGGGGTCGGCGACTTCCTCCAGCAGCCGCATGTCGCGATCATCAAAGCCTTGCTGCTCCAGTTCCAACCGACATTTCTTGCGATCCTGCCGCTATACATCATCCTGCTGGTGGTCTTCCCGCCGCTTTTGCTCGGATTACGGCGACAGCCTCTTTTAGTATTAATTCCATCCCTTCTTCTCTATATCTTCGTGCAGATCACAAACCTATCTGTACCGGCGTACCCCGAGGGTCAGGTCTGGTTCTTTAACCCCCTGGCGTGGCAATTCTTGTTCATCGTCGGGGCGGCCTTGGGTCTGCCCGACAGCAGCGCGTGGCGGTCACGACAGTGGCAGCGGTCGATGTTGCCGCCAGCGCTGTTCGTCGTCGCCGCCGGCTTCGTGATCAAATTCACCTGGATGCTTCACGGGATCTGGGATCCGTTTCCCGCGATCCTTCTGAGAGAGCTGTGGCCAATCAGCAAGAGCAGTTTATCCCCGGTCCGGCTCGTCTCGTTTTTTGCGATGGTGGTCATCGTCGCCGTACTGATCCCCTCGGGAGCAACATTTTTGCGGTCGCGAGCCGCAAGACCGGTCGTGTTATGCGGCCAACAATCACTTGAGATTTTCTGTCTAGGCATTCTGCTGTCGGCGCTCGGCCATTTCGCCCTTTCGGAATATGATTCAGCAATCGTGATACAACTTGCCGTTAATCTTGTGGGAATCCTCGTGATGTGCCTTACTGCGGGCATGATCAACTGGTATAAAACCAAAGGTTGAGCGGTGCCGCCGCGGACTGCCTCCGCCAAGTCGAGCGCAATCAACCTCATCGACCGATGAAATCGTCTTGCCGCTCCGGTTTCCGGAGGTTGCGGGCGGTGCTCGCGACAGGTGTCGTTTTGGCGGTGCTGTTGCTTCCGTACACTGTTCGGACCGATACCTTGGCTTGCGATGTGCCGGATGAGCTGATGCAATTCGACGAGAAGCTCCCCCACCTCGCGGAGCGGCTGCGCGCGGCGGACCCGGTAAAGATCGTCGCGATCGGTGGGGCTTCGACGACCGGCCAGGCTGCGGGATCCTCAGATCTGGCCTATCCTCATCGTCTGCAGGAGATCCTTGCTCGCTCGTATCCGTCCCCAATCACCGTCGTTAATCGCGGCGTTCCGCGGCAAACGGCGCGACAGATGTTGGAACGGTTTCCAACCGACGTCATCCCCGAAGATCCCGTGCTGGTGATTTGGGAGACGGGCACCACCGATGCAGTGCGCGGGGTTGATGTGGATGATTTTGCGGCCACGCTGCAAGCCGGCATCGACGAGTTCAAGGCGCGCGGCATCGATGTCATGCTGGTCGACATGCAGTTTTCCCACAGCACAGCCACCGTCATCGATTTTGAGCGCTACCTGAACGCGCTCCATCGCGTCGGCGACGTGAACGATGTTAATATCTTTCCGCGTTTCGAGATGATGCGCTACTGGAGCGAGCAGAACGTGTTCAATTTCGATGGTGTCGCGAAGGGCGAACGGGCTGGCCTTGCCGCCAAGGTTTACGAGTGCATCGCCGGCAAGCTCGCGGAAGCCATCCGGATTGCCCTCCGGTGATCAACGCCCTCGGTGCGTCGCGTCTCGGCGCGGTGTTGTTCGTTGCCGTCGCGGTGAGTGGTGCGGCGCTGGCCGACCCTGCGACCAACCCGGGCTCGGTGAGCTGCGCCACCCCGCCGGCGCTACTGGCAATCGATGCCGTGCTCGATCGCGCCATTGCCGGCCTCAAGGTCGGCACGCCGCTGACGATTGATGCGATGGGCTCCTCCTCGACCGAAGGGAAAGGGGCGAGTGCTCCGGCGATGAGCTATCCTAGCCGCCTCGAGCAGGAGCTGAAGGACCGGTTCCCGGCCACTGAGATCAGAGTGATCAACCATGGGGTCGGTGGTCAGGATGTTCCGGAGGAACTGATCCGCCTCGACCGTGACGCCATTGCGGTACATCCCGATCTGGTTATCTGGCAAGTCGGCACCAACGCCGTCCTTCGGCGCGACGATCTCTCCGCCGATGAACAGTTGATCCGGCGCGGCGTCGACTCGATCAAAGAGCACGGCAGCGACGTCGTCCTGATGGATCTGCAATACGCCCCGAGAGTACTTGCGCGGCCGGCCTGGGCGGAGATGGAGCGGCTGATCGCTGATATCGCGCGAGAGGCCCATGTCGGCCTCTTTCGCCGCTTCGAAATCATGCGGGAATGGGACCGCACCCGACAGCTTTCGCCCGCACCGATGATCGGTCCTGACGGGCTTCATATGACCGATGCCAGCTATGCTTGTTTGGCGAACCAGCTGGCAGAGGCGCTGGCGTGGAACTGGTGGTCCCATGCCAAGCTGGCGGCATCGCCGCGCCGCAGTCCGGAACAGGCCGCCGGCATCCAGGATTCGCGCGGCGGCCGCGGAGATTCGCGACAACGGTAAGCCCCAGGGTTGGGACCGTATCCTCGCCCCGGCGGATCCTCTCGAAAACGCGGTAGTTGCCGGATTCGCATACGTTCTGCCGTACTGCGGCAGAACGCCGCGGAGCGCAAGCCTTGCAGCGGCGCCCGCCGCCGCCACGTGGAGGGGTTGCGTCGGCAACTCGCCGAGGCCGGGGATGTTCACCTATATTTGTATTGGGTTTTTGGGCGGACTGAATATATACTGAGGTAGGTCGTGGAGTTGACCACAAGATGTTGTCGACGGACGGGTATCGACGCACAGGGAAGCACCGATCCGAAAAACGGTCGGCGAGATTGCAAGGCTTCGTAACAACGTTCGTACTCTCGCCACAAATTGCTGCCACAATGGATAGCAGTGTCAGTCGATGCTGGCCGAGTTTGGGGTAGGCGGCTGTGCGAATGATGTGCGAGGTGGAAACGTTGTGCAAAGGCTTAGCCTCTAAGACGGGGATTTGGAGCGACAGCGAAACCAGAAGATACCGGAATTTACAACGAATTACACGATCCCGTCGAACTGTCCGTTCGATACAGTCGTTATTGTGGTCGGCGAACGCGAAGCTACGGGGTGAGCGCGGGTATCGGTTGAGGTGAGAAATGAAATTCGATCAAGGGATTTTCGAGCTCTATTCAAAGTTGTATGACAACCGGAGAGAGGTCGAACTCTCTCTCGAAGAGTATCTCGGCAAGTGCTCGGATGACCCATCCTACTATGCGGGCGCGGCCGAGCGCATGTTGCGCGCGATTGGCGAACCGGTGATGGTCGATACGAGCCAGGACCCGCGTCTCGGCCGTATTTTTATGAACCGCACGATCAAGGTCTACCCCGAATTCTCGGATTTCTTCGGGATGGAGGAGACGATCGAGCGCATCGTCGGTTTCTTCCGGCACGCTGCGCAAGGGCTTGAGGAGCGCAAACAGATCCTCTACTTGCTGGGCCCGGTGGGTGGCGGCAAATCCTCGCTTGCCGAGCGCCTGAAGCAACTGATGGAGAAGGAGCCGGTCTATGTGCTGAAGGGCGGTAATGAAATCAGCCCGGTATTTGAAAGCCCGCTTGGTCTGTTCGACCCGGCGACGCTCGGTCCCGAACTGGAAAAGCATTACGGCATCCCGGTGCGGCGCCTGACCGGCACGATTTCGCCATGGGCCGTCAAGCGGCTCGAGGAATTCGGCGGGGATATTACCAAATTCACCGTCGTGCGGATGCAACCCTCGCGCCTGAAGCAGATCTGCATCGCGAAAACCGAGCCTGGCGACGAGAACAACCAGGACGTGTCAAGCCTCGTCGGCAAGGTCGACATCCGCAAGCTCGAGTTCTTCAGCCAGAACGATCCCGATGCTTATTCCTTCTCGGGCGGCCTGAACCGCACAACTCAGGGCCTGATGGAATTCGTCGAGATGTTCAAAGCGCCGATCAAGATGCTGCATCCGCTGTTGACCTCGACGCAGGAGGGAAATTACGTCGGCTCGGAAAATATCGGCGGTATTCCTTACCAGGGCATCGTACTCGCGCATTCAAACGAGGCCGAGTGGCAAAGCTTCAAAAACAACAAAAACAATGAAGCGTTCATCGACCGTATTTCGGTAATAAAGGTGCCGTATTGCTTGCGTTCGACCGAAGAGCGAAAAATCTATGAGAAACTTCTGCAGAATAGCGAATTGGCCAACGCCGCCTGCGCGCCGTCTACACTCGACATCCTAGCGCGTTTCAGCGTGTTGTCTCGAGTGAAATCGCATGAGAACTCCAACCTTTACTCCAAGATGCGAGTTTATGACGGCGAGAGCCTGAAGGACACCGATCCGCGCGCGAAATCCGTGCAGGAATATCGTGACGCAGCCGGCGTCGACGAGGGTATGGACGGCATATCCACCCGCTTCGCGTTCAAGGTGTTGTCGAGCACCTTCAATTTCGACACGCAGGAGGTCGCAGCCGATCCCGTGCATTTGATGTACGTGCTCGAGCAGGCCATTTGGCGCGAGCAGTTCCCCGAGGACGCCGAGAAGAAATACCTCAACTTCATCAAGGCCGAACTGGCGCCGCGCTACGCCGAGTTCATCGGCAACGAAATTCAGAAGGCTTACCTCGAATCCTATTCGGATTACGGGCAGAACCTGTTCGACCGGTACGTCGCCTATGCCGACGCATGGATCGAGGACGTGGATTACAAGGATCCTGACACCGGGCAGCTGATGAACCGCGAGCTGTTGAACCAGGAGCTCTCGAAGATCGAGAAGCCGGCAGGCATCGCCAACCCGAAGGATTTCCGCAACGAGGTCGTCAAATTCGCGTTGCGGGCCCGTGCTAACAATGCCGGACGCAACCCGTCATGGACCTCGTACGAGAAGCTGCGCGAAGTCATCGAGCGCCGCATGTTCTCGCAGGTCGAGGATCTGCTGCCGGTCATCAGCTTTGGCACAAAGAAGGACACCGAGACCGAGAAGAAGCACGCCGAGTTCCTCGATCGGATGGTCGCGCGGGGCTACACCGAGCGGCAGGTTCGGCGCCTCGTCGAGTGGTACATGCGCGTCAACAAGGCGGGGTAGAGTCGTGCCCCGGCTAGAGCACAGCCCATGAACATCGTCGACCGGCGGCCGAACCCGAAGGGTAAGAGCCTCAGTAACCGGCAGCGTTTTCTCGCACGGGCACGAGCGGAGGTCAAATCGGCGGTCCAAGAGGCGCTGCGCAAGCGCAAAGTCGCTGATGTCGGACAAGGCGAGAAGGTCGCGATCCCGACGCGCGGGATCGCCGAGCCGGTTTTTCATCATAGCCGCCGCACCGGGCGGACCGAGCATGTCGTGCCCGGGAACAAGGAGTATGTGAAAGGCGACGAGATTCCGCGGCCGCCTGGCGGCGAGGGACGCGGCGGCTCTCAGGGAAGCCCGGACGGGTCTGGCGAGGATGCTTTCGAGTTTACATTGACGAAGGAAGAGTTCCTCGACATGTTTTTCGAGGATCTTGAGCTTCCCGACCTCGTAAAGAAGAGCCTCAAGGAAACCTTTGCGGTAGACCTGCAACGTGCCGGTTACCAGGTTACCGGCAGCCCTGCCAACCTCAGCATTCGGCGGACCATGCGGAACAGCATGGCGCGGCGGATCTCGCTGCGGCGGCCCAAAGCATGGGAGCTGGACGCGCTGAACGAGGCGATCGAAAACGCACGCGCCCGCGGCGCCGAGGAAGAGGCCGAAAGGCTCCAGCTCGAGCTTGACCGGCTCGAACACCGCAGCAAGATCATCCCGTATATCGATCCGCTCGACGTCCGCTATAATCGGTATGAGCGCGTTCCCCGCCCGAACACCGAAGCGGTCATGTTCTGCTTGATGGACGTGTCAGGATCGATGACCGAGGCCATGAAAGACCTTGCCAAAAGGTTTTTCATGCTGCTGCACGTCTTCTTGATCCGACGCTATCGGCATGTCGACATCGTCTTCATCCGGCACACCAGCACTGCCGAGGAAGTCGACGAAGAGACTTTTTTCTACAGCCGCGAAACCGGCGGCACGGTCGTCTCGACGGCGCTCGAAAAGATGTTGGAGATTGCGCGGGCGCGCTACTCGACAGACCGTTGGAACATTTACGCGGCGCAGGCCTCCGACGGCGACAATTACGGCGCGGACAGCGGGCGGTGCGTGGCGTTGCTCGGCGGCGAGGTGCTGCCGCTGTGCCAATATTTCGCTTATGTCGAAGTCGGCGACGGGATGGGCGGGAGCTTGACCGGGCTGTCGCGCGACAGCGACCTGTGGAGAGCCTATAGCGAGGTGGCGCCAGTCCATCCTCATTTCGTGATGCGCCGGGTCAACGACCCGTCGCAGATTTTTTCGGTGTTCCACGAATTGTTCGCCAAAGGGGGAATCCGTGCCTGACTCCGGACTGCGGCTCGACGCCGCGACCCCGCTGTTCACCGGCCCGAATTGGGATTTTCAGAGCCTGCGGAGGATCTACGACGCGATCGAGCGGATCGCGCTCGATGAGCTGGGGCTCGACGTTTATCCCGTCCAGATCGAGGTGATTACCTCCGAGCAGATGCTCGACGCCTACGCGTCGGTCGGCCTGCCGCTGATGTATCGCCACTGGAGCTTCGGTAAACGGTTTGCCTTCCACGAGACCCTCTATCGCAGGGGATTGCAAGGGCTCGCCTACGAAATCGTCATCAACTCCAATCCGTGCATCTGCTACATCATGGAAGAAAACTCCATGACCATGCAGACGCTCGTCATGGCGCATGCCGCCTTCGGGCACAATCACTTTTTCAAAAACAACTACCTGTTTCGGCAGTGGACCGATGCCAACGGCATCCTCGACTACCTGAGTTTCGCGCGTGACTATGTTCAAAAATGCGAAGAGCGTCACGGTACCGAGGCCGTCGAGCGCGTGCTCGACGCGGCGCACGCGCTGAAGGACCACGGCGTCAACCGCTACGCCCATCGCACCAAACCAAATCTCGCCGAAGAGCAGCGCCGCGCCGAGGAGTGGCGAGCGCATTTCGAGGCGACCTATAACGATTTGTGGCGCACCGTGCCTGGCGCCGAAAAGGAGAAAGAAAACCGCGACGGCGAAGAAGCTAAGCTCCAGGAGATGAAGCGCGAACTTGGCCTACCCGAAGAAAACCTGCTTTACTTCATCGAAAAACGCGCGCCGCGGCTTGAGGATTGGCAGCGGGAATTGGTGCGTATCGTCCGTTTGATCTCCCAATATTTCTATCCGCAAAAACAAACACAGATGATGAACGAGGGGTGCGCGACCTTCGTGCATTACGAGATCATGCGTCGGCTGCACGATAAGGGGCTGATCAGCGAAGGATCGATGCTCGAATTTCTCCACTCCCACTCGAGCGTCGTCTTCCAGCCGGATTTCGACGATCCGCGCTTCGGGGGCCTCAACCCCTATGCGCTCGGCTTCGCGATGATGAGCGACATCCAACGGATCTGCGCGGAGCCCACCGCGGAGGATCGCGAGTGGTTCCCCGATATCGCCGGGTCGGGTGATGGTTATGGCGTGCTGCGTCAGGCCTGGGCGAATTACCGAGATGAGAGCTTCCTGCTCCAATATTTGAGCCCCGCGATGATCCGCCGCTTCCGGCTGTTCCACGTTTCCGACGACAGTACGAAGCCGGCGCTGCGGGTCGAAGCGATCCACGACGATGTCGGTTATCGCAAGATACGAAGCGCATTGTCTCGGCAATATGATCTGTCTCGGCGCGAGCCCGACATTCAGGTGGTCGACGTCGATTTGAGGGGTGATCGCTGCCTTGTTCTTGCACACTATGTCCATAATGGTGTGCTGCTGGAGGAAAAGAGCTGCCGCGCGGTAATCCGTTACGCGGCGAGCTTATGGGGATATTCCGTCAAGCTCCTCGAAGTCGACGCGGCTACAGACAAGACGTTGAAGACCTATGAGGTCGCTGCGCCCGGCTGAAAACCGGGCGTACGTGGGTGCGAGGCCGGGACCAGGGTTGCGGCCGACGGCGATCCCTATGGTTGTTCTCGGCATCGAAACGAGCTGTGATGAAACGGCTGCCGCAGTCGTTGCAGCAGCCGGCTCCGGCCCGAAGATCCTCTCAAACCTGATCCAAGCGCAGCTTGCCGAACACACTCCGTACGGCGGGGTCGTGCCCGAAATCGCGGCGCGGGCGCATCTCGACCACCTGGACCGCTTGGTCGTTCGTGCCCTCGCGGAGGCGGGGGTCATGCTTGCTGAGATCGATGGCGTTGCCGCCGCCGCCGGACCCGGTTTGATCGGGGGTCTGATCGTCGGTACGATGATGGCAAAGGGCCTGGCTTGGGCGGCTGGAAAGCCGTTTCTTGCCGTCAACCATCTCGAAGGTCATGCGCTGACGGTGCGTCTGACCGACGAAATCGACTTCCCTTATCTTCTTTTGCTCGTTTCCGGAGGGCATTGTCAGCTCCTCGTCTGTGCGGGGGTCGGCCGCTACGTCCGGCTCGGGACGACGCTCGACGACGCTGCGGGTGAGGCTTTCGACAAGGCGGCGAAGCTGATCGGGCTCGGCTATCCTGGTGGGCCGGCAATAGAGCGGGCCGCCAAGCGGGGAGACCCCTCCCGTTTCGTTCTGCCGCGGCCGATGAAGGGCAGGCCGGGTTACGACTTTTCGTTCTCCGGATTGAAGACGGCGGTGCGTCAGATTGTGTACGACCACGGCCCGCTCGACGCCAGCGACATGGCGGATCTCGCGGCTTCGACGGAACTCGCGATTTGCGACGCGCTTGCGGATCGGACGAAAAACGCTATTGCTTGGTTCCGCCGACATTACCAGGGGGGACAGACCCTCGTCGCGGCCGGGGGCGTCGCGGCAAATGGCCGACTGCGCCGACGCCTCGCCGAACTCGCCGAGGATGCTGGGCTCCGCTTCGTGGCGCCGCCGCTACCGTTGTGCACCGACAATGGGGCGATGATCGCCTGGGCGGGACTCGAACGACTTCGACTTGGAATCGTCGACGGTCTCGACACGCCGCTTCGGCCGCGGTGGCCGCTCGATCCTGCGGCGCCGTCGCGATCGGGAGCAGGGGTGAAGGCGTAATCTGGTGAGGCGCTTGGTGATCATCGGCGGCGGCGCTTGGGGCACGGCACTTGCCGCCGTAGCTCGCCGTGCCGGCTCCCTCCCGGTCCTCTGGGCGCGCGATCCAGATGTCGTGAGAGCCATCAATGAGCAGCATCAAAATCCTCTCTTTCTTCCGGATGTGAGGCTCGATCCGGCGATCACCGCTACCTCCGATATCGGCGCAGCGATGGACGGTGCGGAGGCCGCTTTGCTCGTCGTACCGGCCCAATTCCTACGGAACGTGTTGAACCTGCTGGCACACCGCTTTCGACAGGCAGTGCCCGTGCTCCATTGCGCCAAGGGGATCGAGGCGCATTCGCTTAGGACGATGTCGGAGGTCGCGGCCGAGATCCTGCCGGGCTGGCCGTGGGCGGTGCTGTCAGGACCCAGCTTCGCCGCCGAAGTGGCTTGCGATTTGCCGACTGCCGTTACAATCGCGAGCCGCGATGCAACGCTCGCCCGCGCTTTCATGGCCGCGCTCGGAAGCGCGAAGTTCCGACCCTACCTGTCCGACGACGCCACCGGCGTCGAATTCGGCGGCGCGATAAAGAACGTACTGGCGATCGCCTGCGGCATCGTCGTCGGCCGTGGCTTGGGTGACAACGCCAGAGCGGCGTTGATCACTCGCGGACTTGCCGAAATGATTCGTCTGGGGGTCGCCAAAGGGGGGCGCGCCGAGACGTTTCGCGGGCTTTCCGGATTGGGCGATCTCGTGCTGACCTGCAACTCGACAAAATCGCGCAATTATGGGCTCGGTCTTGCCCTCGGCGGCAGTGAGAAGCTCGATGCGGCGCTGCACCGCAGCCGATCGGTCGTAGAAGGGGTAGCCACCGCCACGGCGGTGGCACGTTTGGGGGAGCGGTTCGCAATCGAAATGCCGATCAGTCAAGCGGTCGACGCCGTGCTGCACCGCGGCGAATCGATCGATGCTATGATCGATCTGCTGTTGCGCCGGCCCTACCGGACCGAGTAGTCAGCAACAACCCTGATCGGCAACTCGGGCTGAGGGGCGGAAAACACTTTTCTGGGCTGGCCGAAAGCCAATATCATTGGACAGCGGGCAGCGTTATCGGCTCGGACCAAAATGAGCGACAACGGAAAGCGCGGAGAAGAAGGGCCGGGTACGGGCGTCGTCGTCAAGACAAAGCCAAAGACCAAGAAGCCCTCTATGTACAAGGTTTTAATGTTGAATGACGATTACACTCCGATGGAGTTCGTCGTTCACATTCTCGAACGGTTCTTCAACAAGAGCCGGCAGGAGGCGACTCGCATCATGCTCCACGTGCATCGCCGCGGTGTCGGAATCTGTGGCGTTTATACCTATGAGGTTGCCGAGACCAAAGTAACCCAGGTCATGGATTTCGCTCGGCAGCACCAGCACCCGCTGCAGTGTACACTGGAAAAAGACTAGTCTCAGGAAGGACAGGCACGCGTGCTGTCACGCAATCTCGAAAAGTCGCTACATCGGGCTCTCGCCCACGCCAATGAGCGCCACCACGAATATGCGACGCTCGAACATCTGCTGCTGGCGCTTACCGAGGATCAGGATGCTATCGCCGTATTTCGCGCGTGCGGCGTCGACCTCGACCGCCTGCGCCGCGAGGTCCTGAATTATATCGACAACGAGCTTGCCAATCTCGTCGCCGCCCATGGCGACGACGCAAAACCGACCGCCAGCTTCCAGCGCGTGCTGCAGCGCGCGGCTATTCATGTGCAATCTTCCGGTCGCGAGGAGGTAACCGGCGCAAACGTCCTGGTCGCGATGTTCGCGGAGCGGGAAAGCCATGCGGTCTATTTCCTGCAAGAGCAGGACATGACGCGGTTCGATGCCGTCAATTACATCTCTCACGGTATCGCCAAGGCACCGGGGCGCTCGGAAACGCGCCGGGTGCAAGGCACCGAGGAGGACGATCGCAATGACAAATCGCAGAAGCGCAGCCACGACGCGCTCGACGCCTATTGCGTCAACCTCAACAAAAAGGCCAAGGGCGGCAAGATCGATCCGCTGATCGGCCGCGAAGCCGAAGTCGAGCGCACGATCCAGATCCTCTGCCGGCGCGCCAAGAATAATCCCCTGTATGTGGGCGAGCCCGGCGTCGGCAAAACCGCGATCGCCGAGGGGCTGGCGCGCCGGATCGTGCAGCGCGAGGTCCCCGAGGTGCTGATGAGCGCCACGATCTACGCGCTCGACATGGGCGCGTTACTCGCTGGCACACGCTACCGCGGCGATTTCGAGGAGCGGCTGAAGGCGGTATTGTCCGAGCTCGAATCGCAGCCCGGTGCGATCCTGTTCATCGATGAGATCCATACCGTGATCGGGGCCGGGGCGACGAGCGGCGGGGCGATGGACGCCTCGAACCTCCTGAAGCCGGCGCTCGCCGGCGGCGTGATCCGTTGTATCGGCTCGACGACCTACAAGGAATACCGCAATTATTTCGAAAAGGACCGCGCCCTCGTCCGCCGATTTCAGAAGATCGATGTCAACGAGCCGACGATCGAGGACTCGGTCAAGATTCTGCGCGGCTTGAAGCCATACTACGAACGGCACCACAAGGTGCGCTACACGAGCGATGCGCTGCGCGCCGCAGTCGAGTTGTCACACCGCTACATCGGCGACCGCAAATTGCCCGACAAGGCGATCGACGTCATCGACGAGTCCGGCGCGGCGCAGATGCTGGTGCCCGAGAGCCGCCGCCGCAAGACGATCACCGCCAGGGAGGTCGAGGCGGTCATCGCGACGATGGCGCGCATCCCGCCGAAGAGCGTGTCGCGCGACGACCGCGAGGTCCTGAAGAATTTGGACCGCGACCTCAAAACGATGGTATACGGCCAGGATCCGGCGATCGAAGCACTGGTGGCGGCGATCAAAATGGCGCGCGCCGGCTTGCGCGATCCGGAGAAACCGATCGGCTCCTACCTGTTCTCCGGTCCGACGGGCGTCGGCAAGACCGAGGTAGCGCGCCAGCTTGCCCGCACCCTCGGCATCGAGATCACCCGCTTTGACATGTCCGAATACATGGAGCGGCATACGGTGTCACGGCTGATCGGTGCGCCGCCCGGATATGTCGGTTTCGATCAAGGCGGCCTGTTGACCGACGCGATCGACCAGCACCCGCACAGCGTTCTGTTGCTGGACGAAATCGAAAAGGCGCATCCCGACCTGTTCAACATCCTGTTGCAGGTCATGGATTACGGGAAGCTGACCGATCACAACGGCAAGTCCGTCGATTTCCGCAACGTCATCCTGATCATGACGACCAATGCCGGGGCTTGGGATTTGGCCAAGCCGGCGATCGGCTTCGGCAGCGTCGTCCGCGAAGGCGACGACCAGGAAGCGATCAACCGCATGTTCACGCCGGAGTTTCGCAACCGGCTCGATGCGGTGATATCTTTCTCGCCGTTGTCCCCGGAGACGATCGGGCGCGTCGTTGACAAGTTCGTCTTGCAACTCGAAGAGCAACTCGCCGATCGCAATGTGACGATCGAGCTGGACGATGCCGCCAGGGCCTGGCTGTCCGAGAAGGGCTACGATCGCCTCTTCGGCGCACGCCCGCTGGCCCGGGTGATCCAGGAGCACATCAAGAAACCGCTCGCCGAGGAACTCCTGTTCGGGCGCTTGGCAAGGGGTGGGGTCGTTCGGGTGACGCGTCAGCCGGACGGGGACGAGCTCTCCTTCGCGTTCGAAGAGCGACCGGTCGAATCGGTCCCACGCGAGCCTGAACTGGTCGAGTAACTAATCCTCATGCCGGAACGGAGAAAATTCCGCGAGGCCTTCCATTTTGTGCTCGATCATCTGGCGCTCGCGCGCGAGGAATTGGGCGACGGCCCGGCGAAAGCCGGGGTCGGGGATCCAGTGAAAGGAATAGGTCGGCGCCGGTAGATAGCCGCGCTGGATCTTGTGCGGGCCTTGTGCGCCGGCCTCGACGCGCTTCAAGCCGTGCGTGATCGCAAATTGGATCGCTTGATAATAACAGCATTCGAAGTGAAGAAATTTGTAATCGCCGTAGCTGCCCCAGTTACGGCCGTAGATCGTCTCCTTGCTGAGCAGGTTGAACGCCCCGGCGACATATTTGCCGCCGCGGCGGGCCAAGAAGAGCACGATCTTCTCCGGCATTCGCTCGCCGATCAGCGCGAAGAAACGGCGGTTGAGGTAGGCCGAGCCCCATTTACGGTCAGACGTTGCCAGATAGAATTCGAAAAACGCGTCCCAGTGGCGCGGCTTTAAATCCGACCCGGTCAGCACCTCGATGTCGAGCCCCGGCGCGAGCGCCTCGCGCCGCTCTTTTTTCACCGCCTTGCGCTTGCGCGAGTTGAGCGCGGCGAGGAAGTCGTCGAAATCTCGGTACCCGTCGTTTGTCCAATGAAATTGCTGGCCGAGGCGCTGCAGAAAGCCGGCTTCGATCATCGCCGCCGCATCGGCCGTCTCGGGAAAATTGACATGCAGCGACGAGATTTGGCGCCGGTTGACGAACTCGACCATTCCGGCGAGCAGGTGTTCGCGCGCTTCAGGTGGTGTCCCCGGACGGATCAGGAGGCGCGGTCCCGGCACCGGGGTGAACGGTACCGCTGATAGGAGTTTCGGGTAATAGCGCCCGCCGGCACGCTCGAACGCGTCGGCCCAGCCGTAGTCGAAGATATATTCACCGTAGGAGTGCGTCTTGGCATAGAGCGGCACGACACCGATGATCTCGCCATCCGAGCCCTCCAGGGAGAGATGGAGCGGTGTCCAGCCCGTGCGTTTGGTCGTCGAGCCGCTCTCTTCGAGCGCGTTCAAAAAGGCGTGAGAGATCGTCGGGTTGATCTCGCCCGCGCAGGCATCCCAGGTCGCGGCCCTTATTTCGGCGATCGACGCATGCAGCCGGACGGTGACGGTATCGGTGACGTCGTTCATCGCTTGGCCAGCGCGCGGCCTTCCGATATGCACACCTTGATCGTTAAAATCATTACCGCTGCCCCGTCTCAACCGTAAAGGTTCGCGCGTGCAAAGATAGGCTTTGCGGCAGTCCTGTCCAGCGTGCCGCGAAACCGCCTTATTGGTTGCCTACCGGCGGCGCAACTGGCGAGGATTGAAATGCGCGTGCGTTTTCGTCTGATCGCAATCCTGCTGGCGATGCTGTCGCCGATCACCGCGGCCGCCTTGGCCGAGACGCTGGGCGACGCCCGTGTGGGCTTCAGCGCCGAGCGTGTCCTGGTCATCGACGGACAGAATTATACCGGCAAAATGTGGCATATGCCTGGCGAACAGCGTCATGAGCAGGCGTTGCCGGCGCTCAGGCCGGTTTTTATCCTTCGAGCCGGCAGCGCCGTCGCCGATGCGATTCTCCCGCAACTCCATACCGTCGTCGAGTTCGCGGTTCCGAAAGAGTTGTCGTTGCTCGGCGACCCCAATCTGCTGCGCCAGCCTGTCGGCGAGGAGACCGTCAATGACATCGCGACGACGAAATATGCGGTCGACGAGAACAGTCCCTCAGGCCGCGCCACGGGCGTGCTCTGGCTCAGCCAGGACGGTATCCCGATGAGGTGCGATGCCAAGTTCGTCGTGAAGAACGGGAAGGCGTCGACAATCCACTGGGAGCTGCGGCACGTCGAAATCGGCAGGCAGGACGCGGCGCTGTTCGAGGTGCCGCAGGGCTACGCGAAACTCTCGCCGGAAGCGGCTGCGCCTTTGCTCGGGATGCGCCTGGCGCGGCCGCCGTCTCATTGAAGGACTTGCACGTTATTCGACGACGACCTGACCATACATCCACGGGTGCGGCGTGCAGATGTAGAAATAAGTGCCGGGCCGGCTGAACGTGATCTCCTTCGATTCGCCCTTGGCCAGAGGGCCGGTATCCCAATCGCCGATTTTACCCTTATCGAACGCCGTGGCGGTGTGGGGAATGTCGCCGACATTCGTGAAGGTCAGCGTGGTTCCTGCCTTGATCCGCGTGCGGGCCGGCCAATAGGCATATTCGACATTGTTGTCGCCGATCTTGACTTTATCCGCTCCGTCGGCGATCGCCCCGCCGGGCCCGGCGACGGTCTGAGGCGGCGGTGGCGGCCATAGCGGGCCTAGTTGCCCTTTCAACGAGAAGGCCCACACCGCGTCGCCATAGGCGCTGCCCTGGATCGAATTACCGCCGGTCGTGAGTGCGATGTACTCGTCGCCGTCGACCTCATAGACCATCGGGGGTGCATCGGCTCCAAACCCCGTCTGAAATTTCCACAACACGTCTCCGGTCTTCGCGTCGACGGCGACAAAGTTGCCGTCAGGCTCACCCCGCAACAGCAGACCCCCGGCGGTCACCGTCGAGCCGCCGCCGCCACCCATGCGATAAGGCATCTGGTGCTGCCACGCGATCTTGTTGGTTTTGCTGTCTATCGCCGTGAAGGTGCCGCTCAAGGCCGAGCCGATTGGCGGTGCCTGCGTCCCGTTCGTATAGCGTAAGCCTACTGTGTATTGGCTGGGAACGCGCGAGAACACGCTGGTGCGGATCGTGCCTGGGACGTAGAGATACCCGGTATCGGGATCGTACGGCATCGGCGACCAGTTCGTCCCACCTTGCCCCGATGGCTGTATCAGCACCGGTTCGTCCCAGAACGCCTCGAAGATACAGCCCGCCTTCTCGTAACCTTCCATCGGCCGCGCGCATAGTGGCACCGTCGCATCGCCGATCGGGTAGGGTTGTGTCTTTGCCGTCTTCTGGCGCGGTTCCTGCGGCACCGGACGCTCTTCAATGCCAATCAGCGGCTTACCGTTCGTACGATCGAGGATGTAGACCCAACCTGTGCGGCCGGCCTCGGCGATCCCCTTGCGCGGCTGACCGTTGATAACGGTGTCGAACAGCACCACCGGGCTCGCTGCGTCATAATCCCATATGTCGTGATGCACCTGCTGAAAGTGCCAGACATGCTCGCCGGTCTTGGCATTCAGCGCGACGATCGAGGTGCAGAACAGATTGTCGCCCTCGCGCATCGAGCCGTCGTAATCGGGCCCGCAATTGCCGACGGCGAAGTAGACGAGGCCGAGCTGTGGGTCGAGCGCCGGGGTGTTCCAGATCGACGCCCCTCCGCGCTTGTAATCATCGGTGCCGGCTGGCCAGGTTTCGGCGCCGACCTCGCCCGGACCAGGCAGTGTGTAAAAGCGCCACAGAATCTTGCCGGTCTTGGCGTCGAGCGCCGTCAAACGGCTGCGCACGCCAAATTCGCCGCCGGTGTTGCCGCTGTAGACGATGCCGTCATAGTAAAGCGGCGCGTTGGTTACGCCGTAGCCGTTGCGCCAATCCTCAATCGGCGTCTTCCACACCTCCTTGCCGGTCTTTATGTCGAGCGCGCCGACATTGGCGTCGAGCTGCCCCAAGAACAGCATCCCCTCGCCCATCGCCAGGCCGCGGTTGAGCCAGCCGCAGCACACAGTCGAGATCTTCTGATCGATCCCCGACCAGCGCTCCCAGAGGATCTCTCCGGTCTTGGCGTTGAGCGCGAAGACATCGTCGTTGCCGGTGACCATGTACATGATCCCGTCTTTGACGAGCGGCGTCGCCTCGGCCGAATACTTGCCGCCAAGTCCGGAGCCCTTGAGGCGCGTCATCCACGCGCCCTTCAGCTGTTTCACATTGCTGGTGTCGATCTGCTTCAGCGTCGAGTAGCGCTGATTGGTGAGATTGCCGCCATTGGTGACCCAGTCCTTGCCGACCGGGCTCTGGAGCAGGCGATCGATCTCCGGATCGGCCGCGCGGACCTGCGCTGAGCCCCAAACGACCATACTGACAGCCAACACCACCGGGACCAGTTGTCGTGCGCGACACCGCATGGCATTCCCCCGTTCGTGGAGCTTATTCCACGATGACTTGGCCGTACATCCATGGGTGCGGGGTACAGATGTAGTAATAGCTACCCGGCTTGTCGAAAGTGACCATCTTCGACTCGCCCGAGTTCAGAACCCCGGTATCCCAGCCGCCGAATTTGCCATTCTCGAAGGCTGTCGCGGTGTGAGGGGTGTCGCCGGCATTGGTAAAGGTCACCGTGGTCCCGGCCTTGACCCGTGTGCGCCTCGGGAAATAGGCATATTCGACATTGTTGTCGCCGATTTTAATCGTATTCTCACCCTCGGCGATCGGTCCGGTCGGTCCGGCCACGGTCGCCGGCGGGGGTGGGGGCCACAGCGGGGTCAATTGTCCCTTCAGCGAGAATGTCCACACGGCGTCGCCATTGGCGCTGCCCACGCCCTGATTGCCGCCGGCGGCAATAGCAACGTATTCGTCGCCGTCGACCTCGTAGACCATGGGAGTAGCCTCGGCGCCAAAACCGGTCTGGAACTGCCAGAGCAGTTCGCCGGTCTTGGCATCACGGGCCACGATCGTCCCACTCGGGTCGCCGTGAAAGACGAGACCGCCGGCCGTCGTAGAAGAACCGCCGCCGCTGCCGACGCGGTACGGCACATCTTTCTGCCAAACGATCTTGTTGGTATTGCCGGCAATTGCAGTCCAGTTGCCGCTCATTTCGGAGCCGATCGGCGCCGCCTGAGTGCCGCCGTTATATTGCTTGCCTTTCTTGTAGGTATCGCCGTAACGCGCGAAGGCGCTCGTGCGGATCGTGCCAGGCACGTAGAAATACCCGGTATCCGGGTTGTACGACATCGGGGACCAGTTGGTGCCGCCAATCCCGGAAGGCTGGACTAACACCGGCTCTTCCCAAAACACCTCGAAGATACAGCCGGCTTTTTCGTAGCCATCGAGCGGTTGGGCGCAATGCGGCACGATCGCGTCGCCTACCGGGAAGGGTTGTGTTTTCGCTGTCTTTTGCCGCGGCTCCTGAGGCACCGCACGTTCCTCGATGCCTATCAGCGGCTTGCCGTTGGTCCGGTCGAGGATATAGACCCAGCCGGTGCGTCCCGCCTGGGCAATCCCCTTGCGCGGCTGGCCATTGATTACTGTATCGAAGAGCAGGGACGGGCTCGCCGCGTCATAGTCCCAGATGTCGTGATGCACCTCTTGGAAATGCCAGGCATATTCGCCGGTCTTGGCCTTCAATGCGACCACCGACGCGCAGAATAGGTTGTCGCCCTCGCGCATCGCGCCGTCATAATCCGGCCCGCAATTGCCGATCGAGAAGTATACGAGCCCGAGCTGCGGATCGAGCGCCGGCGTGTTCCAGATCGTTGCGCCGCCATGCATGTAATGATCGGTGCCGGCCGGCCAGCTCTCGCCGCCGACCTCTCCGGGCGCAGGCAGGGTGTACCACCGCCATAAAATCTTGCCGGTCTTGGCGTCGAGCGCGGTCAACCGCCCGCGCACGCCATATTCACCGCCGGTGATCCCGCTATAGACGATGCCGTCATAGTAGAGCGGGGCGCTGGTGATCCCATAGCCGTCTTGCCATACCTCGATCGGCGTCTTCCACAGCTCCTTGCCCGTCTTGCTGTCGAGCGCGACGACATTGGCGTCGAGCTGGCCGAGGAACAGCATTCCTTCGCCCATCGCCAGTCCGCGATTGTCCCAGCCGCAGCACACGCTCGTCAGCTTCTGGTCGATGCCCGACCAGCGTTCCCACAGGAACTCGCCGGTCTTCGCATTCAGCGCAAAGACATCATCGTTACCGGTGACGATATACATGACCCCGTCTTTGACGAGGGGCGTCGCTTCGAATGAATATTTTCCGCCCACGCCGGAGCCCTTAAGGCGAGTCATCCAGGCTCCTTTGAGTTGTTTGACGTTGCTGGTGTCGATCTGTTTCAGCGTCGAGTAGCGCTGATTGGTCATGTTGCCGCCGTTGGTGACCCAGTCTTTACCCACTGGGCTCTGGAGCAGGCGGTCGATCTCGGGATCGGCAGCCTTTACTGGACACAGCGGTAACAAGCCCACAGCCGCGACCATTGCCACCACTCGCCATACGTCGCGCCGCATCATCTTCCTCCCCTTTTTCAAGTCGTTTTCGAGCCCAGCGTAATCCGAGCCTGGGCGCTTTGCCATCTCTTTAGTTAAGATTTTTGGTGAGGTTCAGCGGAGCGCGCGCCGAACCGCTTTGGTCAGGGTGATCAGATGAACGCCGTCCTCGCCGGTCGCCAGGCGCTCCCCGCCGTCCGCAATATCGGCCGCAAAACCGTCGATTTCGGCTCCGTAGAGCTCGGTGGCAGGCAGGATTTCGTCGCTCGTGCCGGTTGCAGTCGTCACCGTGATCCGGTGCTCGTTCACCCAGCGGAGCGGACCGGTTCGCAGCATGCCGGCCGTTCCGACCACCGCCAGATCGTTACCGGCGAAGGGTGTCTCGCGTGAAACCCGAAGCGTCGCCTGCACGCCATTGCGAAGCCGCAGCAGCATCGTGATCGTATCTGCCGAGTGGCCGGTTGGCGGCTCGGGGGTGGCCAGAGTCGAGATTGCTGCGATCTCGGTCACGAGGAGCCGCGGGATCAAATCGAGCAGATGCACCCCGACATCGAACAAGATGCTGCCGCCCTGCGCCGGGTCGGCCCTCCAAGGCACGCGTTCGCCAGGCGGCGCCGTGCGTTCCATCGAAATCGCGCGCGGGGTGCCGATGGCGCCGGATCGCAGGATCTCCGCCACCCGCTGCAGGCTACGCTCAAATCGCAGATGCAGGCCGACGCGCAGCTGCACTCCGGCGGCGCGGCAGGCCGCCACCATCGCGCGACCATCCTCGACTGTCAGCGCGAGCGGCTTTTCGCACAGGATGTGCTTGCCGGCGCGAGCCGCGGCGAGCACAACTACCGCATGAAGCGCATTCGGCGTGCCGACAAAAACCGCGTCCACATCCTGGTCGTGCACAAGTTCTTCGAAGGTGTCGTAGGCTCTGGGTATTGCGAAGCGCTCGGCAAAGGCACCGGCCGCGGAAATGTCGCGACTTGCGCAGGCCACGATTTGCGCGGTTGCCGAGCATTGGATGGCCGGCGCGATTTCCTCGGTGACGTGTCGGCCGAGGCCCACGAGACCCCAGCGCAATGCCGGGCCGGATGAGTTCAAGCGTCAGCCTCCTCTAATGCTCGCGAGATAAGGTCGTCCAACGAACGTAGCGGACCCTCTGCGCTCGCGTATAGTGACGAAGCGACCCCAGGGCGGAAGTTCGGAGCACAAATGCCAATGATCACTTTCATCGATGCCTAACAAGCATCCAGAATTTTGACATATTCGTATGATATTTATCGCAATAAAGGGATCACGCGGAAGAAGTTAATGCCTGTAGATTCCCTGCAGAAACAGGCGCGCCAGCGCCAGGGGCGCGAGTTCGGGTTGATACAAGCCTGAGATTTGGCACCGGACCCGATGACATCGAGATTGCGTCGCTTCGCTCGCAATGACACCGCAAGCAGCTGTCATTTCGAGGAACGGAGCGACGAAGCAACCTCGACGGGAGTTTGGTTTCGATCAGTGCTAGCCCGATTCTCGCACGTTGCCGAGGCAAGCTGGCAGCTGCTTGCCATCAATCCGTTCGCGATCCTGGCCGGCGTTGCTCTTATCTTCGCCCTTTTATTGACGGCGAAAAACGGGCTTACCATCACCCATCTGTTCGAAAAGAATTATAATGAAGGCTGGAATATTTATAACGCTCAGCGTCTCATCAACGGTGAACACATTTATGATGACAATTACTGGCGGGTAAATAATTATCCAATCGGCTCATTTTTAATCGTCACCGGCGTCAATTTGCTGATCGGCGATCTGCTGTTGAGCGGCCGGATCGTCGCCCTCATTTCATTTGTGGCGATAGGCGTGTTGGCGGCATCGGCAACCCGGAGCCTTGGCGGCAAGGGCACCGATGCGGTATTTGGCGCCGCCTGCGCCCTCGGCTTCTGCTATCTGGTCGCGCCCGGCTGGATCGTCGCCGATGATCCGCAGACCCTCGGCGAAGCGGCGGTGCTGGCCGGTCTTGTCAGCTATCTCTCGCGGCCGCCGGACAACCTCTGCCTCCTGCGCACCGCCTTCTTGATCGTGATGGGCGGCTTCATCAAGCACAACCTTCTCGCTATTCCGGGCGCGATAACCCTCGACCTGGCGGTCCGGTCACCGCGGCGACTGCCTTTCTGGTTCGCCTGCTGCGGCGGCTTCGCAGCGGGGTTTCTCGGCCTGACGCAACTCGTCGGCGGCGGGGCTTTTATCGATCACCTCCTGTCGCCGCGGATATTCACCTGGTACGGCGTCCGCTATCACCTGCTCAAGTATTTGCGTCTGTTTAAATTTCCGCTGCTGGCTATCGTCCTCGGGTGCCGCCTGGCTTTCCCGGCGCCGCGCTTCATCCTGGCTGCCTGGGGCGCGAGCTCGATAGTCCTCGCGGCTATTTTCTCGGGCTTCGAGGGGGCCTCTTACAACATGTTTCAGGATGCCGCGGTTTTTCTTGGCGTCGCCGCGGGAGTTTTGTTCTGCGAGCTGCGCAAAGCTGTCACCATCCGCAGCCGATTCGCCAAGCTCCTCGCCGGGGCCGCGGCACTGCTTCTCGCCCAACCGATTTTGACACGCGCCCCTAACGCCCTACTGCAATTGTCTCGGACCGGGGCCGAATTGGAGTCCGACCGTCAAGCGGAGGCGACGTTCTTGACCGACGCCAGCTATATAGCCGCTCGCGGTCCGGCAATTTGTGAAAGTCTGCTCTTGTGTTACGTGGCGCGGCAGCCCTTCATCCTGGACCCCTTTAATTCTCGCCAATACATTCTCGCTGGCAAGCTCGACGAGGCGCAGCTCATCACACGCATCACCGCGCACGAATTCGGGGTGATCCAACTTCGCGGCGATATTTGCGACGACCCGGCAACGGCCTCGTGTCACATTCTGCATTATCATCAAAAATTCAATCGATTTACCGACGAAACTCTTTATGCAATCGATCGTTACTACGAAATTGGGCGACGCTCTCGTTACGGCACGTTCTATGTCCCAAAATAACCGCTGCCGCCCGCCGCGTCGGGTTGCGATCGCTCGCCTCCGGCGATAGGCTCGCCGCGGACTGATCGGCCCGATTTCGTGAATTATATCAGCACCCGCGACCCGCGCGCTCCGCCGCTCGCGCTATCTTTTACCGACGCGTTGCTTGCCGGGCTGGCGGAGGATGGTGGGCTCTATGTGCCCGAGCGGCTGCCGCAGGTCGCCAGCGATTTGCCCAGCTTTGCCGGGTTGCCATATGCCGAGATCGCCGCCCGCCTCGTTTCTCTCTTTGCCGGCGACGCCTTTCCTGCAAGCGAGCTGCGATCGCTCGCCGCGGCGGCTTACGGCAAGTTTCGCCATGCCGCGGTGGCGCCATTGGTGCAGCTCGATGAGAAGCTCTGGTTGCTGGAGCTCTTTCACGGGCCGACGCTTGCGTTCAAGGACTTCGCACTGCAGCTGGTCGGATTGATGTTCGACGCGGTGCTGGCTCGCCGCCGGGAACGCGTCACAATCGTCGGAGCCACCTCGGGAGACACCGGCTCCGCGGCGATCGAGGCGTGCCGCGACCGCGAGGCGATCGACCTCTTCGTCCTCTATCCGCACAATCGAATCTCCGATGTGCAGCGCCGGCAAATGACGACCGTCGAATCGCCCAACGTCCATGCGATCGCCGTCGAAGGGACGTTCGACGACTGCCAGGACCTGGTAAAGTCGCTGTTCGCCGATGTCGGCCTGCGGCGTGACCTCAACCTCTCGGCGGTGAACTCCATTAATTGGGCGCGCATCGCCGCCCAGACGGTTTATTACTTTGCCGCCGGGGTAGCGCTCGGCGCGCCGCGAAGGCCGGTCTCGTTTAGCGTGCCAACCGGCAATTTTGGCAACGTCTATGCCGGACACGTCGCCCGCCGGATGGGGCTGCCGGTCGAGCAATTGGTCATCGGCACCAATCGAAACGATATTCTGGCCCGCTATTTTGCAAGCGGGCACATGACCCTCGCTACTGTCGAGCCAAGCCTCAGCCCGAGCATGGACATCCAGGTTTCGAGCAATTTCGAGCGCCTGCTGTTCGAGCTCAAGGGTCGCAACGGGGCTGCGGTCCGTAGGGCGATGCGGCTCTTTCGGCAGACCGGTACCTTGCCCGACGATGACCAAGCCTGGCGCATGGCATGCCGCTTGTTTTCCGCCCATAAAGTCGGTGACACTGAGACGATGCAGACCATCGCCCAAACCCATGCCCAAACCGGGATTCTGATCGACCCCCATACAGCGGTTGCGGTCGCCTCGGCGCGAACCGAGATCGCGGCGGGCGGCAACGCCGCGCCGATGATCGTCCTCGGTTGCGCTCATCCGGCCAAATTCCCTGAAGCGGTCGAGCGCGCCACCGGCATCCGCCCCGATCTGCCGGCAGGCCTTCCCGAGCTTCTCGAACGCCGCGAGCGGACTGTCTTGCTGCCCAATGAACTCGACATCGTTACCCGGTTCATCCGCGCTCATTCGCGGATTGGAGCGACGAGATGAAGACCCGCCTTTCGACCTTGACGAACGGATTGCGGATCGCCACCGACCCGATCGACACCGTCGATACGGTGTCGCTAGGCATCTGGGTCGATGTCGGCACGCGGCACGAACCGGCTGCGTTCAACGGCGCAGCCCATTTCCTCGAACACATGGCGTTCAAGGGCACCGAGCGACGCAGCGCCCGCGCGATCGCCGAGGAGATAGAAGCCGTTGGCGGCCACCTCAACGCCTACACTGCCCGCGAGAGCACGGCCTACTACTCAAAGGTGCTGAAGGAGGACGTTCCGCTCGCCCTCGATATCCTCGCCGACATTTTGCAGCATTCGACTTTCGACCCGGAGGAGCTCGAACGCGAGCGCGGGGTCATCCTGCAGGAGATCGGGCAGGCCAACGATACGCCCGACGACATAATTTTCGATCATTTTCAGGAATGGGCGTATCCCGACCAGGCGATGGGCCGGCCCGTGCTGGGGCGGCCCGAGATCATCCGCGAGCTCGGGCGCGACGCGGTGATGGCTTATCTGCGCGACCATTATGGAGCACGGCGAATGGTGCTCGCGGCAGCCGGAAACCTCGAGCACGAGCGCCTCGTCGACCTCGCCGACAAGCTGCTCTCAAACTTGCCGGCCGAGCGATCTGTCAGCACGGAGCCTGCGCGCTACACTGGCGGTGATCATCGCGAGGAGCGGGATCTCGAACAGTTGCACCTCGTCGTCGGCTTTCCCGGCGTGGTGATCGGTGACCCCGACTATTACGCTGCCTCGGTGTTGTCGACTGCGTTCGGCGGCGGCATGTCTTCGCGCCTGTTCCAGGAGATTCGTGAGGAGCGGGGGCTGGTATATGCGATCCACTCCTTTACTCACGGCTATCGAGACGGCGGGTTGTTCGGCATCTATGCCGGGACCGGCGAGAGCGAGGCGGCCGAACTGGTACCGTCGCTGTGCGAGGAAGCGATGAAGCTGCGGGACGGATTGACCACCATCGAGCTCAATCGAGCTAAGGCGCAGATGAAGGCGGGTTTGTTGATGTCGCTCGAGAGCACGTCGGCGCGCTGCGAGCAGTTGGCGCAGCACCTTTTGATTCATGGGACACCCTTCGATCCGAGCGAGATGGTGCGTCGCGTCGAGGCGGTGGACGAGGCAGCGATCGGCCGGATAGTGGCGCTATGGAGTTCGGCACCGCCGACCCTTACAGCGCTTGGACCGTTGAGCCGGTTGGAAGAATACGACAAATTTCGGGCGAGATTGGCCGCCTGACTGGCCCGAGGAAATGGCGCCGCAGCGAAAATCCTTTCCGCGACTGTTCCCGGCGCGCACGGATCCGCACCGCCTGATCGGGGATCGTGTGTTCCTGCGCGCACCGGAACGCGCCGACTACGAGGCGTGGGCCGGGTTGCGCGCCAATTCGCGGGATTTCCTTGTTCCCTGGGAGCCGAGCTGGCCGCCCGACGCGCTGAGCCGCTCCAGCTTTCGCGCAAGAGTAGCCCGTTACGCCGAGGACTGGCGCACCGACCAGGCCTATAATTTCTTCATTTTCGCGCACGGCGAGACATTGGTCGGTGGGATTGGGCTGTCGAACGTCCGTCGCGGGGTTTCGGAGTCGGCGAGCCTCGGCTATTGGGTCGGCGAGCCGTTTGCGCGGCGAGGCTATATGACGGCGACGCTCCCCCTCGTCATCGACTTTGCCTTCGAACGCCTCGGTCTGCACCGGCTCGAGGCCGCTTGTCTGCCGAGCAACATCCCCAGCCAGTCGTTGCTGCTCAAAGCCGGTTTCCGTCAGGAGGGGTGTGCGCGCGAATACCTCTGCATCGCCGGCAAATGGCAGGATCACCTGCTATTCGCGATCCTGCGCGCCGACCGCGCCGGGTAACGGCCCTGATCCTTCCCGTTATCGCGCTGCGACGACCTCGCGAGTCTCTGGCCCATCGGCGGTGCGAGCTGATGGAACCGTAGGGTCAGCATCACGGCAACGGCGGCGAGGCCGAGGGCAAGGCCCCACCATAGGCCGACAGCGCCGTAGCCGAGTGGAAAGGCAAAGAGCCAGCATCCCGCGAATCCGACGGCCCAATAGCCGAAGGTGGCGAGCAGCATTGGGATCATTGTGTCCCTGTAGCCGCGCAACGCGCCGGCGGCGATCACCTGCATCCCGTCGAACACCTGAAAGATCGCGGCAATCGCGATGAGACGCCGCGCGATCTGCACGGTCTCGCGGTTGGCCGGGTCGGCGATGTCGACATACACCCCAATGATAGCGTCGGGAGCGGTCCACAGCACCACTGCCGCGGCACTCATGAAGCCGATCCCGAGCGCGAGGGCGACAAAGCCGGCTCGCCGGGCCGCGACTGCCCGGCCGCGGCCGAGCTCATAGGCGACCCGCACCGTGGCGGCCTGCGACAGACCCAGCGGCACCATAAAGGTCATGCCCGCGCAATTGAGAACCAGCTGGTGAGCCGCGAGCGCCGCCGCACCCAACAGACCCATCAGGATGCCGGCGGTCATGAAGACACCGACCTCGATCCCCCTCATCGCGCCGATCGGCAGACCGAGACGAACGATCTCCGCCATCTCGATCCGCCGCGCAGCGAAGGCGTGGCGCAGCACCCGCAATGCCCCGAGGCGCGGCATGATGCGGATGCAAAGCACCAGACCTACGAGCATCAGCCAGTGGTTGATGGCGCTCGCATAGCCCGAGCCAGCCATGCCGAGGGCAGGCGCTCCGAGATGGCCGAAGATCAGCGTCCAGTTCAGCGCCGCGTTGCCGGCGACGCAGATGAGGAGCACCGCCATGATCGACCGAGTGTGCGACAGCGCGGCGAGGAGGCTGCGCAGCACTGCAAAGCCGAGAAAAGCCGGCGCACCCCAGGCAATCGCCCGCAAATAGCGGCCGATCTCGGCGGCGAGCGCGGCATCGTAGCCGAGCGTCCGGAGCAGCAGATCCAAACTCGTCAGCGCGACGACAAAGGGCAATGCCAACAACATGGCGAGCACCAGCCCGGCGCCGGCGATCCGACCCGCAGCTCGGCGATCGCCGGCGCCGAGTGCGTGCGCGGCGAGCGGCGCCACGGCGGAAAGGACTCCCTGAAGCGTGACGCCGCCGGTGAAATAAAGCATCCCGCCGAGCCCCGCGGCGGCGAGCGGCATGGCGCCGAGCCGCCCGACCATCACCGTGTTGGTCACCGCCATCGCCATCTGGGCGAGATTAGCTGCGGCCAGCGGTCCAGCGAGCGCAAGCGTCGCCCGCCATTCCAGCCGCATCCCAGTAACCGGCTCCATCTGGTTCTCTTTCATCTCCGTCACGGCGCCGCCGATGCCGGAGGCCTCTCGGAAAAGGAAAGGCCCCGACCGGTACCGGCGGGGCCCCGAATCGTCGCGTGTCGGTTGTGTTCAGTGCACGCGCATACCCTCAGGCCCTACGGCAACGCCGCGCGAGTCGGCGGTCTTGACGAGGTATGGGAGTGCGCGAATCATGGGCCGTTTGTAGATGAGGAACACGCGGCGGTCAACGGCCCGCGTCACGCCCTATACTTCGGTCTTGGCGCCGGTGCGCTCGGTAATCAGGCGATAGTGCTCGATCCGGCGGTGCTTCTCGAAATTGAAGATCGTGCGCCTGATGTAGTCGCCGAGATCGAGGTCGAGCGTTGCGGTGATGACCTCGTCGTCCTCGCCTAGCGTGCGGGCGGCGATCTCACCGGTCGGCGCGATGATCGCAGAGCCGCCGATCAGCCCGAACCCGTCCTCCTTGCCGGCCTTTGCGGCGGCCAGCACCCAGGTCCCGTTCTGATAGGCATTGGCCTGCATCGTGATGAGATGGTGGAACATCCGCAGATGCATGGGCTCGGGATGGTGGATGTTCTCGGTCGGCGTGTTGTAGCCGAGCGCGACGATCTCGACGCCCTGCAGCCCCATGACGCGGAACGTTTCCGGCCAGCGGCGGTCGTTGCAGATGCACATGCCGACGACGGCGTCGAAGGCGCGCCACACTTTGAAACCCTCGTTGCCGACGTCGAAATAGCGCTTTTCGAGATGCTGGAACGGCGCGTCGGGCAGATGCTCGGAATGCCCCGGCAGGTGGACCTTGCGGTAGCGGCCGATGATCCGCCCGTCAGGCTCGACGAGGATCGACGTATTGTAGCGGCGGGCCTCGCCCTTTTCCTGCGTCAGCTCGGCATAACCGAGATAAAACCCGACCTCGAGCTCGCGGGCGAGCTCGAATAGCGGCTGGGTCTGCGGCCCCGGCATCTCGCGCTCGAAAAAGCGGTCGATCTCCCTCTGGTCGGTCATCCAATAGCGCGGGAAGAAAGTCGTCAGCGCCAGTTCAGGAAACACAACAAAGCGCGCCCCGGCCGCGTGCGCCTCGCGCATCATCGCGATCAGCCGCTTAACGACGGCATCCCGGCCGTCGGCGAGATGGATTGGGCCGAGTTGCGCGACGGCGGCTTTAAGATTTCGGGCCACGTTCGGATCTCCTCTCATGCCGTGGACAATGCTATCAGGACGGAATCCGCGGCGCGCATTCTAAGCATCGTAGTGTCTCGCAGAGAAGCTGCGGAATACCCAAATCATGGCAAACATTGGCGTCGCCTGAATGGGTCGACGCTGATTTTTTCTCACGGCGGCGGCGTGGTGTATAGTGCGCCGCCATCGGAAAGGAGGGCCGATGGAAATTCGGCAAGCGCTCACCTTCGACGACGTCATGCTCGTCCCGGCGGCATCGGCGATTATGCCCGCCGAGACAGATACCCGCGCCTGGCTGACCCGCGAGATTGAGCTCGGCATCCCGCTGGTCTCGGCGGCGATGGACACCGTGACCGAGAGCGCGCTGGCGATTGCGATGGCGCAGGCTGGCGGCATTGGCGTGATCCACCGTAACATGTCGATCGAACAGCAGGCCGACGAAGTCCGCAAGGTCAAGAAATTCGAGGCCGGAATTGTCGTGAACCCGGTCACGATCCACCCCGACGAGACCTTGGCGGACGCGTTGCGGCTGATGGCCGATCACAAGATTTCTGGCATCCCCGTCGTCGAGCGCAGCTCCGGCCGTCTCGCCGGAATCCTGACCAATCGCGACGTGCGATTCGCCGACGATCCGCGCCAGCCGGTGTCGGAACTGATGACCCGGGACGGCCTGATCACCGTGCGCGAGAATGTTGCGCGTGAGGACGCCAAACGCCTGTTGCACCAGCATCGCATCGAGAAGCTGCTGGTCGTCGACGAGGCGTATCGCTGTGTCGGGCTCATCACCGTCAAGGACATCGAGAAGGCGCAGCGCTATCCGATGGCTTGCAAGGATGAGCACGGCCGTCTCCGAGCCGCTGCGGCGACGGGGACCGGCAGCGAAGGCATCGAGCGCGCCGAAGCGCTGTTCGGCGCCGGCTTAGACGTGCTGGTCGTCGACACCGCGCATGGCCATTCCGAGCGGGTATTGCGGACATTGCGCGATGTGCGGCGGCTGTCGAATTATACCCAGGTCATTGCCGGCAATGTCGCAACGGCGGAAGGAGCCCGCGCTTTGATCGAGGCCGGGGCCGATGCCATCAAGGTCGGCATCGGCCCCGGTTCGATCTGTACGACGCGTATGGTGGCGGGGGTCGGTGTGCCGCAGTTTACGGCGGTCGTCGATACCGTTGCCGAATGCCGCAAATCCGAGATGCCCGTGGTCTCGGACGGCGGCATCAAATTCTCCGGAGACCTTGCCAAGGCAATCGCGGCAGGTGCGGATTGCGCAATGCTGGGCTCGCTTTTCGCCGGCACCGACGAGAGCCCGGGCGAGGTTTTTCTCTATCAGGGGCGCAGCTACAAATACTATCGCGGCATGGGTTCGATCGGAGCGATGGCGCGCGGCTCGGCCGACCGATATTTTCAGCAGGAGGTGACGAGCACCTTGAAGCTCGTGCCCGAGGGCGTGGAAGGCCGGGTTCCGCACAAGGGGCCGGTCGGCAACATCGTGCACCAGCTGATCGGCGGCCTGCGCGCGGCCATGGGATATACCGGCAACAGCACGATCCGCGAGATGCAAACGAATTGCAACTTCGTGCGGATCACTCCGTCGGGGTTGCGCGAAAGCCATGTCCACGATGTCGCGATGACCCGTGAGGCCCCCAATTATTCCCAGGACCGCTGATTCTGCTCGCTGTGAACGCCCCTCACCCTACCCCTCTCCCCGCGCAAGCGGGGAGAGGGAATCTGCCTTTTGCCCCCCTCGCCCCGCGACGGCGGGGAGAGGGTCGGGGTGAGGGGCTGGACGCAAGGATAACAACAGCAGCTTGACACCCGGAGCACAGGTCGCTGCAGCGATTGAGATTCTTGCCGCTATCGACGCCGGGGATCGGCCGGCCGACGATGTTGCGGCCGATTACTTCCGGCACCGCCGATATATCGGCGCCAAGGACCGGGCGCAGATCTCCAGTCATACTTATACTGTGCTGCGCCACCGCGCCTCGCTCGACTGGTGGATTGCCCGCTGCGGGGTCGCAATCGGGCCGCGCAATCGCATGCTGAGCTACCTGGCTTTGATCGAGCGGTGGCAGCGCGAAAAGATGATGACGTCTTTTGACGGCGGCCGATTTCGTCCACCACTGTTGTGCCAAGCCGAGGAACGGTTGGTGCGCAGGCTCGCCGGGCATAGCCTCTACCATCCGGAGATGCCGCGGGTGGCGGCCAATGAAATACCGGAATGGCTGGAACCTTATCTCCAGAGCGTCTTCGGCAAAGGTCTGGAACGCGAAATGGCGGCACTCAACGCGACCGCCCCGACCGATCTGCGCGTAAACCTGTTGAGAGCCGATCGCGAGATCGCGCGGCGCGCGCTTGCCGCGGAAAGCGTCTGCACCGAGCCAACACCGCTGTCGCCGATCGGGCTCAGGCTGCACGAGCGGGTGCCGCTCGGCAATCTCGCAGTGTTCCGGGAGGGCATCGTCGAAGTGCAGGACGAGAGCTCGCAGATCGCCGCCCTCCTCGCCGATGCCAAACCGGGCATGCGCGTCGTCGATTTTTGCGCTGGGGCGGGCGGGAAGACCTTGGCATTGGCCGCCGGGATGGCCAATCGCGGCAAACTCGTCGCCTGCGAAGTGTCATCATGGCGCCTCGAGCGTTCAGCGCGCCGGCTGCGCCGCGCCGGGGTCAATAATGTCGAGCGCCGAACGCTCAGCGGCGAGCGCGACAAGTGGGTGAAGCGTCACGCCGGCAGCTTCGACCGGGTGTTTGTCGATGTGCCGTGTCTTGGCACCGGCACCTGGCGGCGCAACCCCGACGCCAAATGGCGCATGCGCCCCGAAGATCTGAGCGAGCTTATTGAACGCCAGCAGCAGATCCTGCGCAGCGCCGCCCGGCTCGTACGTCCCGGCGGCCGGCTGATTTACGCGACCTGCTCGGTGTTGCGCGAGGAGGACGAGATGCAGGCCGAGGCCTTTCTTGCAGCCGAGCCCGACTTCTCCGCGTACCCTGTAGCACGTGCATGGGAGGAGACGATCGGCGGCGCCTCGCCGGCCGGCGAAGATTATCTCCGCCTCACCCCGGCGCGGCACGGCACCGACGGCTTTTTTGTAGCGATCTTCGAACGTCTACAAACATGAAAAACCAAAACACCCAACGCAAAGGACGCAAAGATCGCGCGAAGGACGCCAAGGCGCCGATACGGTTGAGGGACCATTGCGCCCTCTGCGGATCCTCCGCGTCCTTTGCGTTAGAGAGTTTTGTTTTCGCGTCCCAGGGCCAGTGCCAATGACCGATAAAATCCTGATCCTCGATTTCGGCAGCCAGGTCACGCAGCTGATCGCCCGCCGCGTGCGCGAGAACGGAGTCTATTGTGAAATCCACCCGTTCACGATGGCCGAGCAGAGCATCCGCGATTTCGCCCCGCGCGCTATCATTCTGTCTGGCGGTCCCGCTTCGCTGACCGAGACTACCTCGCCTCGCGCAACCGAGATCGTGTTCCGGATGGGCGTGCCGGTGCTCGGCATTTGCTACGGCATGCAGACGATGTGTGCGCAATTGGGCGGCCAGGTCACATTGAGCGAGCACCAGGAATTCGGCCGTGCCTTTATCGACATCCTCGGCGAATGCCGGTTGTTCGACGGGCTCTGGCCAAAAGGCGGGCGCGAGCAGGTATGGATGAGCCACGGCGACCGTGTCGATGCGCTGCCGCCCGGCTTTCGCGCGGTGGCGGCGAGCGAGGCGGCGCCTTATGCCGCGATCGCCGACGACAGCCGCCGGTTTTACGGCGTGCTGTTCCATCCCGAGGTCGTGCACACGCCGCAGGGCGGGCTGCTGTTGCGCAATTTCACGCACAACGTCGCCAGCTGCGGCGGCGACTGGACGATGGCGCTGTTCCGCAGCCAGGCGATCGACAAGGTCCGCCGCCAGGTCGGCAAAGGGGGCGTCGTCTGCGGTCTCTCCGGCGGCGTCGATTCCGCTGTCACCGCGGTGCTGCTGCACGAGGCGATCGGCGACCAGCTGACCTGCATCTTTGTCGATACCGGCCTGTTGCGGGCGGGCGAGGCCGAGGAAGTCGTGCAGCTCTTCCGCGGCCATTACAACATTCCGTTGATCCATCGCGACGCGAGCGGCCTCTTTCTCGACAAGCTGGCCGAGGTCACCGACCCCGAAGAGAAGCGCAAGACAATCGGCGCCACGTTCATCGATGTCTTTGACGAGGAGGCGCACGAGCTCGGCAATGTCGAGTTCCTCGCGCAAGGCACGCTCTATCCGGATGTGATCGAGTCGGTGAGCCCGCTCGGCGGCCCGTCGGTCACGATCAAATCGCACCACAATGTCGGAGGCCTGCCGGCGCGCATGAAACTGCAGCTCGTCGAGCCGCTGCGCGAACTCTTCAAGGACGAGGTGCGCGAATTGGGCCGCGAGCTCGGCCTGCCCGACGGGTTCGTCGAGCGCCACCCCTTCCCCGGCCCCGGTCTGGCGATCCGCATCCCGGGCGAGGTCACGCGCCCCAAGCTCGACATCCTGCGCAAGGCCGACGCGGTCTTTCTCGAGGAGATCCGCAACGCCGGCCTTTACGGCGCTATCTGGCAGGCCTTCGCGGTATTGTTGCCGGTGCGGAGCGTCGGCGTCATGGGCGACGCCCGCTCCTACGATTTCGTCTGCGCATTGCGCGCGGTGACCTCGACCGACGGCATGACCGCCGACTACTTCCCGTTCCCGCACGAGTTCTTGGGGCACACCGCGACCCGCATTATCAACGAAGTGCGCGGCATCAACCGCGTCGTCTACGACATCACCTCAAAGCCGCCCGGTACGATCGAGTGGGAATAGGATTCGGACCTTTGGAAGGTCGCAAACGTATCCTTCTCGCGACCCTGATACCACGGTCTCCGCGGGGGACCTCTGCACCCGCCCACCGATTATTCCAAGAAGTCTTTAACCTTGAGCGCGAGGTCGTCCGAATCTCGCGCCTCGCATTCCCAAATTATCAGCGATTGCCAACCTAATTCACGTAGGCGATCAGTATTCCTTAGGTCGCGGGCCTTATTCCTCGCA